>Ga0209289_100287_pt1 | contig 29515 bp, 28 predicted proteins | sample GXS110809BmetaG_FD_184121 | JGI IMG/M metagenome (GOLD analysis project Ga0209289, IMG submission 184121) | Hot spring microbial communities from Gongxiaoshe hot spring, China to study Microbial Dark Matter (Phase II) - GXS 110809B (SPAdes)... ...
CATTCAAGGGGTGGTGGGCGCACTGGAAAGCCTTGCGCGCATCGTCGCGCCCATCTGGGGCAACAGCGCACTGGGCTACAGCGACACCTTGCCCTACATCTCCGCCGCAGGATTGCTTGCCCTCGCACTAACACTGGCCGTGCGAATCAAGCCGCATGTAGCACATAAAGGTACAATACAACAGGGTCTATGAGCCGCCTGAGCTTGCACGATTGGTACCGCTATCTGGAGACGCAGTTTGAGCAAGAGGCGACGCCTGCCTCACCACCTGCGGAACAGGTGCCGATGCCGCCGTCGCCCCAAACCTCCGAACCACGCTCCTCCTCAACCCCCCATGCCACAGCAGCCTCCGTTGGCGACAAAGGACAGGCGTTGGTCTCGATACGCGTGCCTGAGTTTGCGGAGTTCGTGCCGTTTTTACGGCAAGAGCTACAGCGTGAGGCTGAGGCGCCACCCCAAGCCACAACGGCCGAACCTCCTGCAGCAGCTGCTCAAAGCGATACAGGCGCTGCAACGGAGGGGCACGAAGTCAAACCAACTGAAACCGTTGCCCAAGCAGCTGAGTTGGAAACGCCTTCCGACGGACCACGCCTGCGGAAGCGCAAAAAACGCGGGCGTGTAGACCCCGAAGCGATTGTGCCTCCTAAAGCCGACGAGATTTGGGCGAAGCTGCCCAAATACCTACGCTACTTGGCTGAGTGGACAGACGACAGCGTTCCACGCAAGTACTACCCTGTGCGTGGGCGCGACGAGAGCCGTGAAGAGCTAATCGCTCGCCTGACCGACCCTGTGCTAACGCTGGAGGAGACGGCGCGTTTGCTGGGCGTATGCCCCGCGACCGTGCGCCGCTACACCGACCGGGGTTGGCTGCGCTGTTTCCGCACCGAAGGCAATCAGCGCCGCTTCCGCCTGTCGGATATCGTGGCGTTTCTGGAGGAGCAAGCGCTGCGCCAACCTCGTGGCAACCGCAACGCCAAGCAAAAGCACGCGCCGTGAAAGTCGCCATCTTTTCCGAGAGCTACCTGCCGTATCTCAACGGGGTCAGCATCTCCATCCGCATTCTGCACGAGGAGCTGACCCGCCGCGGCTACGAAGTGTGGATTTACGCCCCACGCTTCAAGGGCTACCACGACCCATACCCTACCGTGCGTCGTTTTCCTTCGTTCACCACACCCTTTGAACCTGATTACCCCATCGGTTGGCTATTCGCACCCCACCTGTGGCGCGAGTTCCGCGCCCAGCAGTTCGATGTCGTGCACACGCACACACCGTTTTTCATTGGGATGGCGGGCGCCAGCTGGGCGAGGCGCCTGCGCATTCCATTGGTCAGCACCTATCACACCCTCTACGAGGAATACCTGCACTACGTGCCTGCGCTAGTGCCCAGAGGCGCGGTGCGCCGTTTGCTGCGCTGGCACCTCAAGCGGTATTACGAGAGCGTAGATGCCGTGATGACGCCCTCCAACATCGGCGCAGAGGTGCTGCGCAAATACGGTGTTCGAAAACCGATTACGCCTATCCGCAACCCCGTGTTGCCGTTTCCTGAGGTGAGCAAAACAGAAGCTCGCGCGCGGCTGGGCATTCCTGAGGATGTATGGATGCTGCTGTATGTGGGGCGGATGGCACCCGAAAAGAATGTCAGCGTCTTGCTCAAGGCGATGCCGCATATCGTGCGCGGCTGTGCGAACGCGCGTTTATGGCTGGTCGGTCCCGGACCCGCGTTGGACGAACTCAAGGCGCAAGCGGAAGCGATGGGGCTGAGCGCGTGGGTGTATTTTACGGGTCCCGTGCCCCGCGATGAGGTATCGCTATATCTGCTAGCAGCCGATTTGTTTGTGTTTCCGTCTGTAACGGAGTCGCAGGGGTTGGTATTGGATGAGGCGCAAGCGGCGGGGCTACCGTGCATTGTCGCAAACGGCGGCGGCGCGCCAGAAGCCGTTGATTACGGACAGACAGGCATGGTGGTAGAGCCGGCCCCTGAGGCGTTTGTAGAGGCAGTGCTATACTTAACGCGCCATCCAGAAGCGCGTGAGGCGTTGCGCCAGAAAGCAATTCGCAAGCGCGAACTACTCTCGGTGCCTTCGGTGGTGGATCGGATTGTGGCGGTATACCAGTCGGCGATCGCATTGCGCGCGCAGGGCGAGTCGGCGCGCGTGAGCTAAAGCAGGCGTATCTCGAACTCGCGTTCGCCCTTTGGAGGGCGGGTCATCAGGCTTTCTAAGGCATCGTGGATGGTGCGCTCACCTCGCAAAATGCTGGCGATGGCGTTTAGCAGGGGCATTTCCACGCCGAGCTGGGCTGCCAGCGATTGCGCCACAAGCGCGGTGGGGTAGCCTTCAGCAACTTGCCCCAGTTCGGCACGGGCTTGCTCGGCGGTTTTGCCCTGCGCGATTGCCCTACCGAAGCGGTAGTTGCGGCTGAGGGGGCTCACCGCCGTGGCAAACAGGTCGCCCACGCCCGTCAAGCCGATAAAGGTTTCGGGGCGCGCGCCCAGCGCAGCGCCGAAGCGTATCATTTCGGCTAATCCGCGCGTGAGCAGCGTGGCTTTTGTGTTATCGCCAAAGCCCACGCCGTCACTGATACCCGCGCCAATCGCATACACATTCTTGAGCGCACCGCCCAGCTCCACGCCCACCACATCGTCGCTAGTGTACACGCGCAGAATCGGCGGGGTCATAAACAGCTCTTGCACTTGCTCGGCGCAAGCCACGCTGCGCGAGGCAGCAACAGTGGCGGTGGGCGCACCACGCACCAACTCCACCGCGAGGTTGGGTCCAGAGAGCACCGCTGTGCGCGCTTCACAGTTGCCCAGCGTTTCACCGACAACTTGCGTGAGTAGCTTACCCGTATGGGGCTCCAGCCCTTTGGCAGCGATCACCAAAGTCGCCTCTGCAGGTGGGTTGAGGGCAAGCGCAGCGCGCAACGCGCCTGAGGGCACTGCCAGCACCCAAACCGCGCAGCGCTGGAGCGGCGCGGGATCTGTAGTAGGCTGCACTGTATCGGGCAGGCGTGCTTGAGGCAAGTAGCGGTGATTGACGCGCTCGACAGCTATGCGCTGAATTTGGGCGGCGTCGCGCCCCCACAACCAAACTGTTAGCCCCTTTCGCCCCAGCAGCCACGCTAACGCCGTGCCCCACGAGCCTGCGCCCACAACCGCGATTTGCATTCACGCCTCCTGCCATTCCGTTCGCAACTGCTGCAGGAGTTCCACCGCAGCTGGAAGGTCGTCAATGTGTACCCATACACGCGCTGCAGGCGAAAAGTGCCAAAGTTGGCTCACCAAACTCACAGGCGCCATCAGCGCGTCAATCTGATGTTCCAGCAAGTAATCGCGCACAAGTGTGGCGGTTAGCTCATCGCGCGCCTCTGCCACGGTGACAAACTGCCCGTTTCGCCATCGCTCGCGCTCGCCTAAGATGTACCAACGCATCGCGCTCCAATCAGCTCGCCGATATTCTACCTCTTTACAGAGCGTTGAGCAAGCAGTGGCTCAGCTCGCGCTCAGCTCGGCATATTCACGGCGCAAGGCGGTGGCATCTTGGCTGCGCCCCTGTGCTTCATACAGCGACGCGAGGTCTTGCAACACTTGCAAATGTGCACTTAGAATCTGTCGCTCGCGCGCAGGGTTGTACAGCCCCTGCAGTCCTAAGGCGCGGCTGGCTAAGTGGAACGGATAGGTGACCTCGCGATAGTTGCGGAATACTATTAGTGCTTGCTCGTAGTGTGTTTGGGCTTGTTGGAGGTTGCCAAGGGCGCGATAGTGGCGGGCGAGGGCAAGATGGGCGAAACCGAAGGCGGTTTCCACAATCTCAGGGATGGCGCGGATACGCCCATAAGGGCTGTTTTGGATAGCGACAATGCGCTCGTAGTAGGCGCGGGCTTCGTCGGTGAGGCGCGGGTCGTCGGGGTTCGGTTGGGCAAGCTGCGCCAGTTTGATCAAAACAGGCAGACTGTTGGGATCGCGTTCCAGAGCTGCTTGGAACTGCGCCCGCGCCCGCTGCAGATCGCCTTCGCGCTCGTAATACAGCCCTAACCGATAGAGGTTGCGTGGCGCGGGTTTGAGCCGTACTGCGCGTTGCATCAGCTCAAACGCCGTTTCGCGTCTGCCCAGCGCATAGTAAAGCTCGCCCGAATCCATCAAGTAGTCGGGATTATTGGGGTCGAACCGGCGCGCAAGGCTGTAGAGCTCCGCCGCTTGTGGCACATGCGAGACCAGCGTCTCGTACCGCCCCTGATTGGCGTACCACTCGCCCAGCCCGAAGGTGGAAAGTAGCGTGCCCAGCAGCATGGTAATCGCAAGCGCGATGCCGCGTCGCTCCAGCGGGCGAATGGGCATCGTGTAGACGCCGTCGGGTGCCAACGCCAGCCCCAGCCCCAGCAGGGCGCACAAGGTAATCAGGTTCGCGAACGCCTGTAGGTCAGAATCGACGGCGTTGTGCAGGGCAGCGCCGACCACTCCTGCCAGCACGCCCACGCGTATTGGGCGCCAATCCATCGTGCGCGGCGCAGGGCGATTGGGGTCTGGGGGCAGCTCGGGTTGGGCAGCGCGACTGAGCCAACCGACTGCTAACGCTATCAACAACAGCAACGCGGGAATGCCCGACTCGGCAGCCAGCTCGAGGTAGGTGCTGTGGGCGGCGCGGGTGTAGCCCACCAGCGCGTAGCGCGGGTAGCTCCACTCAAACGCGCCTGTACCAACGCCTACAATTGGGTTTGCCAACGCAGCGCGCAGTGTGCCCTTCCAAGTTTCAATGCGGAACGTGCCCGAGTGCACATCTTGAGCAGCGGCTTGGGGGGTGAGTCGTTGCGTGGCAGGGGTGCTGAGCCAGATCACGCCCAGCCACAGGATGCCCACGATGGCTAAGCGCATCAGAAAATCGCGCGTGAGCAGTCGCCACCTGCCAGCAATCACGAGAAACACTACTGCCGCACCAGCAAACGAGAGCAGGCCCAGTCGCGAGGCGGTCAGCGCAAGCGCGCTTAGTTGCAGCCACAGCCCCACAGTAAGCAGAGCAGCATACCAGCGGCGGCGCGGCTCCGGCAACTCACGCCCCACCATAAGCAACAGCCCCAGCGTAAGGGGTGCGGTCATCGCCAAATACCCCGCCAACAGGTTCGGGTTGAAAAAGCTGGCGAACACACGCCAGTTGGTGATGCCTGCAACTGCGTTCGTCAGGTATTCGCTGCAAGCGCGCAGCCCCACCAGGCTCGCGCTGCCCACAGTCAGCCCCAGCACCAACCACGCCCCTGTGCCCCGTCGCACTATTGCGGTAATTGTGAGGATTGCTATCAAGCCGACGAGCCACTGGGCCACGCGCAGCTGTCCCGCCCAGCCTGATTGCCTCACCGCTGCCGACAGCCCCAGCCACACAATCAGCAACACCAGCGGCAGTAGAAATCGCCCCACAGGAAACCGCCACATCGGGGTCTGCCATGCAGTGATGAAAAAGCCCACCAAAATCAGCACGCTGACGACGAACGCGCCCATCAGGGGCATATCGGCGTTCCACAGCAGCGCACTAAGCGTGTCTTCGGGGACGACGGGGCGTGCTCCTACATACACACTGCCCGACAGCCAAGGCGCCAGCGCTACGCCTGCCCCCACCAGTCCTGCTGCCCAACTAATCCACTGCGGCGGGCGCGTTTTCGCCCGCGTTTTGCCGTTGCCAGAGTGCTTGACGCCGTTGCTCTGCATATTCAAACACTGCCTTCAACAGGGGCGACCAGTCGTAGTACAGCGTGGGCAGCTCTTCCAGCGTCGCCCAGTAGATGCCCTGCGACTCCGATTCGCCTTTGAGGGGGTCAATCCTTTCGGCGCGGGCTAAGAACAGGGGCGCGCTGCACGGTTCGGGCACGCTGGAGCTGCAGGGCGACAACACATATGTGCCCAGCCAATGCAACTCAGCAAGAACGGCGCCCGTCTCCTCGTAGGCTTCGCGACGGGCGGCAGCTTCGGGCGACTCAGCGGGTTCGATATGCCCGCTGGGGGCGCAGTAGCCCCGTGCGCGGATGTTCGCCAGGAGGTAGCGCCCTGCCCCGTCGGCAACCAACACCACCACATAGCGTGGCGGCGGCAGTGGTTCGGCTACCTCTGCAGGCACAAAGCGCATCCGTCGCCCTGCCCACATCGCCTGTAAGGTGTGCCAATCGCTCAAGGCAACTCCTCCCGCCAGCCCCCCACTATCTTGCCCTGTACCCAACTCAGTGGAATCGCCCCCAAGTGGCGACTATCTTCGGAACGCGCCAAGTTATCGCCTACCACAAAAATGTGCCCCTCAGGCACGCGCCCGCCCATCATATACACCAACGGCGACCAGTAGCGGTCAGAAATCGGCTCACCCGCCATCGCCACTACGCGCTTGATCAGCAAATCGCCATTCGGGCGAATAATCACCACCACATCTCCGCGCTTGATGGGTCCAAACAGCCAATAGGCAGTGGTCATCAGAAGACGATCGCCATTGCGGTAGGTTGGCTCCATCGAAGGTCCGTTGACCACCACTATACGAAAGTTGAGGGCGAAGAAGAGCGCCAGCAACCCAAATAATGTCAGCAACAGCAACGAACGGGTGGGACGCAGTGTCTGACGGGGCTCAACCCTCTCAGCAGCTTGCATCTCAGGCTCCTCCATAGCCAGTAGCAAGTTTGTCTGCACCTTTGGGTGGGCGCCACGGGTCGCGCGGGTGGTAAAACCGCCAAACCGTTTGTGCCACCTCGCGAATAGCAACCTCACCCTCGTTGTCGGGCGTCCAACGCGTGTCCTCCGCCTCTTTGGTGTAGACCGCCAAGATGTAGGCACCCGACGGTGCAAACACAATCCCCACATCCGAGCGCGAGCGGCTAATCGCGCCCGACTTGAGGCATGCCACCACCCACGGCGGCACCGAACTGCCAATCAGGTCGTCGTAGTACTGATGGCTCATGATGCGGAGCATGCGGTCGCACGCGGCGGGCGAGGCAGCGCGCCCTGTGCGAATCGCGTCCAGCAGTTGTACCATTTCGTTGGGCGTGCACATCCCCATTCCCCACTTCTCGCGCAAGGCTTTGAGTTCGATATCGTCAGGCGGGTGCAACGCCAGCAGCTTCGTACGGCGCAACCCCAACCGCTCCAGATAACGGTTCACCTCCACCGTGCCCAGCCGACGCGCCAGCATAATCGTCGCGGTGTTGTCACTTACAGTAATCATCAAATGCAGCAGCATCTTGACCTCAACCGACTGGTTCTCTCTGAAAAACTGCAACAGCCCCGAGCCGTCGCGAATATCGTCGGGGGTGATGGGCAACTTTTCGCTATAGCTGAGGCGTCCTGCATCGATTTCCTCCATCGCTTTTGCCATTACGGCAACTTTGATGGTGCTGGCGGTTGGAAAAATCTCGTCGCCGCGGAAGTCAATGCCGTGGTTATGGCGTGTGTGATAGAGGCTGTAGCCCATCACGCCGCGAAATCGCTCGCAAATGGCGTCCAGTTTGGCTTTCAGCGCTTTGGGGTCACGCGCCATAGCCGTATTGTACCTTCTGTTGGGTACAATCGTGCCATGCCGCGCCGATGTCCATATTGCGGGGCGGAGCTGCCCACTGAGGCTCCTGAGCAAGAGTGCCCCGTGTGCAAAAACATCGTGCGTTTGCCCAACCCATATGCGCGGCGGTTCGCGTGGATGGCACTAATTACCGCGACGCTTTATTTCATCGCGATGTTCACGATGCTCGGGGGCGATACAGGGTGGTGGGTGTTTTTGGTTTTCGGGGTTGCCACGCTTAGCGGTATCTACCTGATGATTACGATGTACCACTTTTTCAAGGCGGGTTAGTCGATGGCGGAGCAACGCTTGCAAAAGTGGCTTGCTTATTGTGGTTATGGCTCGCGCCGGGCGTGTGAGCAACTTATCGAGCAAGAGCGTGTGCAGGTCAATGGCGTGGTGGCTACTCTTGGCACAAAAGTTGACCCTGAGCGCGACATAATCACAGTGGATGGCAAGCGCGTACAGCCCCCGCCTCGCCGCGTGTACCTGATGCTCAACAAGCCGCGCGGATATGTCACTACCCGTAAAGACCCCCACGCCCCCCGCACTGTTATGGAATTGTTGCGTGACGCGCCCGCGCCCGTGTTTCCCGTCGGCAGGCTGGATGCCGACTCGGAGGGGCTGCTGCTGTTTACCAACGATGGCGAGTTCGCTAACCGATTGTTGCATCCCCGCTACAAGTTGCCCAAGACCTATCGCGTGTGGGTGCGGGGTAAGCCTTCCGAGCGCGCGCTCAGACGACTGCGTGAAGGCGTGTTGCTGGAAGATGGCATTACCGCGCCTGCTCAAGTGAAGCTCCTCAAGGCAGATGCGGAGCAAAGCCTGTTGGAGATTACGATTCATGAGGGGCGCAAGCGCCAGATACGGCGTATGTGCCAAGCGGTGGGACATCCTGTGGTGCGCCTGATGCGAATTGCGATTGGCGACCTGCGCTTGCCGCGCGACCTCAAGCCCGGTCAGTGGCGCGAGCTGACCCCCGCGGAGCTGGAGCTGCTAACACCACGCTCGCGCAAAAAATGAGATGGTTCAAGCCCACGAAGCCGACTTGCGTGGGCTTTTGTTCGTCGCGTGGGCGCAGCTACGCAAAAGGGGGCTTCGCTTGTAGGCTCCTACGGCTGAAGCCGTTCCTGCGCAAACCAAGCCGATCTGCGTCGCCCCGACTCGCGTAGGTAGGGCTTCGTTAGAAACTATTCAAGATACAAACGGCTAATGGGGCTTGAGTGATAAGCTGACCACTGTAACCCCGACCGGCTGAAGCTGTTCCTATGCAAGCCCCGCTTACGCGGGCTTAGTATCCCGCGCGGGCGGGGGGTCGCTTGTACAGGAACGACTTTAGCCAAAATGCCCTTCGGTTGGTCAAGTTCAAACCCCGTAAGCCGCTTTAGTGCAATCCAAGCCCGCCTGTGCAGGCTAAAACATTGCGTCGGCGGCAGGTGCGACGGCACTGGTGCCGTCGCCTGTGTGCAACGCCCCACAGGTGCGACGGCATTCGTGCCGTTGCCCGCGTGCAACGCCCCACAGGTGCGACGGCATTCGTGCCGTTGCCCGCGTGCAACGCCCAACAGGTGCGACGGCATTCCTGCCGTCGCTTAGCGTGCGACGACAGGAATGGTGTCGCACCTCGTTGCACTGCCGTTATACTATCCCTGCTGACACACGAAAGTGGACAAAGCCATTCGCCCCAAAAAGCACGACGCAGTCGCTTGTGAAGCCGTCCCACGATTTCTCTGTCTGGAGTGCAAACTTACCCGCTCTGTAGTACTCGAAGCCCTGATTGATGCAAGACACTTATCGTGCGCCCACCAGTCTACAAAGGCGTGGGATGAGAATTCGCAACAGGGGTATACTTGGGCGGGGGATTGTGATAGCAATTGAGCAACAGCATCAGAGCGCACAGATAGAGCGACGCTATTCGCCCGAAGAGGCGGGCGAAATCCTCAAGCTTGCAGCAAGCCTACAGGATGACTCTTTCTCGGTCGAACAGCTGCGGGGGATTGCGCGTGAAGCGGGCGTTTCCGACGAGCAACTCCACCGCGCCATCGAACATTATGAGCAGCAAAAGTGTCGCCTGCTCGAACGGCGCAGAGAGCGAAGCCGTCGGCTCAAGATTTTTCTGCTTGTGGGGATGCCCCTAATCATCGCGGTGGGCATGTGCTTCCCACTATTTCGAACTTCTGAGCAAGTTTCCACGAATGCATATCCCGCGGCTGGAGTTCCATTTCCTTCGGCGGGCGAACACGAATTCAGCAGCGTTGAAGGTGAATCCCAGTTGCTCGCCTCCTCCGAGACTTGCAAGGTCTACAAGTTCCGCGTTATGGACAACTATACGCCGTACGAGCAGGCGCGCATCCACAACCTCAGGTCGAACGAGTCGTTCGTCGTCGGGCATCTGTTCAAAAAGCTGACCTTTGCCAGTATCTCCCCCACGGGAAAGCATGTCGCCTTCTACGACGAGGCAACGGGCGAAGTGTGGGTGGCGGTGACTGATGGGAGTGGTTTGCAGCGCGTCGCCCGCAGCAGCGAGATTATCGGAGACGATGTTTTGATTGGCGGTAATCCGATTGCGGGGTGGTCTCCCGTAGGGGGGCGCGACCGACTCAAAGCGCGCACCCTCGGCGGCGACACAATTCTCGTTTTTGTGGAAGAGTAGCCCCCGTCAGGTACACTCCTACAACGGAGGAGAGTGCGATGACCACGCGAGCCATACTGCATGTGGATGGACAAAGCTATCTTTACCACAGTTTGCCTGCTGCCGAAAAGCACGGTTTAGGCACGATAGATCGCCTGCCATTTTCTATTCGCGTGTTGTTAGAGAACATGCTGCGCCTTGCCGAGTCGCCTGAAGGTGCAGTGCTTTTAGAGGACCCCGAGGCGACCTTGCGCGCCCTCGCCAGCTGGCAACCCCAACCCGAACCCCGCGAAATTCCCTTGATGCCCGCCCGCGTGATTCTGCAAGATTTCACAGGCGTGCCTTGCGTGGTGGACCTCGTGGCGATGCGCGACGCCATGCAAGCACGCGGCAAAGACCCCCAGCGCATCAACCCTGTCGTGCCCGCCGATTTGGTGATTGACCACTCGGTGCAGGTGGACTACTTCGGCACGCAGTATGCCTTCTTCCTAAATGTAGAGAAAGAGTTTGAGCGCAATCGCGAGCGGTATATGCTGCTGCGCTGGGCGCAACGCGCGTTTGACAACTTCCGCGTGGTGCCGCCCGGCACGGGCATCGTGCACCAAGTAAACCTTGAGTACTTGGGCAAGGTGGTGCAAACCAAGCAGGTGAACGGCGACCTGATGGCGTTCCCCGACTCGCTGGTAGGCACAGACAGCCACACCACGATGATCAACGCGCTGGGCATTCTCGGTTGGGGCGTGGGCGGCATTGAGGCGGAAGCAGTGATGTTAGGGCAGCCCTACTATATGCTGATTCCGCAGGTGGTAGGCTTCAAACTCACGGGCGAGCTGCCCGAAGGCGCCACCGCTACCGACTTAGTGCTTACCGTCACCCAAATGCTGCGTAAGAAAGGCGTGGTGGACAAGTTCGTGGAGTTTTACGGACCCGGCTTGAGCAGCCTTACGGTGGAAGACCGCGCCACGATTGCCAACATGGCGCCCGAATACGGCGCGACGATGGGCTTTTTCCCGGTGGATCAGCGCACGCTGGACTATCTGCGCTTCACGGGCAGGCACGAGAGCCTCGTGCGCCTTGTGGAAGCCTACTGCAAGGAGAATGCGCTGTTCCGCACCGACGACACGCCCGATCCCGAATACTCCGACACGCTGGAGTTAGACCTCAGCACGGTGGAGCCGAGCTTGGCAGGTCCCAAACGCCCGCATGACCGCGTGCCCCTGCGCGAAATGAAGCAAAGCTTTCGCAAGGCGCTGTACACGCCCATCCGCGAGGGCGGTTTCGGCTTGCAGGAGCCGCAACCTGAGCCCGAAGCAGGCACTTGGGAAGGCGAGTCGCCCACGCACGACGCCCCTGCCGAGCGCGGGTTGATTGGCGTGCCTGTGTTTATCGACGGCGAGGAACATACCCTCAAGCACGGCGACGTGGTGATTGCCGCCATCACCTCCTGCACGAACACCTCTAACCCGGCGGTGATGGTGGCGGCGGGCTTGCTTGCGAAAAAAGCCGTCGAGCGCGGGCTGCAGGTCAAGCCATGGGTCAAAACCAGCCTCGCGCCGGGCAGCCGCGTGGTGACAGATTACCTCGCCAACGCGGGGCTGTTGCCTTACTTGGAGGCGTTGCGCTTCCACGTGGTGGGCTACGGCTGCACCACCTGCATCGGCAACAGCGGACCGCTGCCACCCGTGATTTCGGAAGCCATCAAAGCGGGCGATTTGGTGGTCGCCGCTGTGCTGTCAGGCAACCGCAACTTCGAAGCGCGCATCAACCCGCAGGTAAAGGCAAACTACCTCGCCTCGCCACCGCTGGTCGTTGCCTACGCAATCGCAGGCACGGTGGACATCGACCTGCTCCACGATCCGCTCGGCTGGGATCCGAACGGCGAACCCGTGTTCTTGAAAGACATTTGGCCCAGCCCGCAGGAGGTGCGCGAGACCATCGCCCGCGCGTTGCAATCCGAGATGTTCAAGCATCGCTACGCGCAGGTGTTCGAGGGCGACGAACACTGGCAGTCGCTGCCTGTGCCAGAGTCAGATGTGTACGAGTGGGATCCCAACAGTACCTACATTCAGCGACCGCCCTATTTTGACGGTATGCCCGCCGAGCCGCCCGCACTGAGCGACATCCACGGGGCGCGCGTGCTGGCGATTTTCGGCGACAGCATTACCACCGACCACATTTCGCCTGCAGGCAGCATTCCTGTGGATAGCCCCGCAGGGCAGTATCTGATTGCGCACGGCGTAGAACCGCGCGACTTCAACACCTATGGCTCGCGGCGCGGCAACCACGAGGTGATGATTCGGGGCACTTTTGCGAACATCCGCATCAAGAACCTGCTGCTGCCCGGTACGGAAGGCGGCTATACCATCCACTGGGACACAGGCGAGCGCACCACCATCTACGAGGCGTGCCAGCGCTACAAGGCGAGCAACACCCCGCTGGTGGTGTTGGCGGGCAAGGAGTATGGCTCTGGCAGCTCGCGCGACTGGGCGGCGAAGGGTACTGCGCTACTAGGCGTGCGCGCCGTGATTGCCGAGAGCTTCGAGCGCATCCACCGGGGCAACCTCGTCGGCATGGGCGTGCTACCGCTGCAGTTTATGCCCGGCGAGAATGTGCAAACGCTTGGTCTCACGGGCGAGGAGGTGTTCCACATTGAGGGCATCGCGAGCCTTACTCCACGCAAGGTGCTCACTGTGCGCGCGGTCAAACCTGACGGCACGGAGAAGGTGTTCCAAGTGCTTGCCCGCGTGGACACCCCAATAGAGGTGGAATATTATCGGCACGGAGGCATCCTGCCGATGGTGCTGCGCAAGATGATGGCATAGTCTGTGGCACGGGCGAGAGCGCCCGTGCCATAGTTTCAAAGCAAGTGCGATTGCTCCCTTGTCTGGGATGACGCAGCAATGCCTTACCCGACTAAGCGCGTCACTCCGAGCCGAAGGCGAGGAATCTCAGAGAATCAAACTGTCATTCCGAGCCGAAGGCGAGGAATCTTTGGCAAAACACAATTGAGCCCCCTCGCTGCGCTCGGGGGGACAGACCCTAACAAGGGTACATCGCTTGGGTTCCGCCGAGCGCTTTTCGCGGCGGATCTTCCCGCCTTGCGCAGTGGGTTTTTCAATCTTGCCCCCTCCCGCAGGTTCCCCCCGCTAAGCGAGGGGAACCAAGCCTCCAACGGTTCCCCCTGCCTGCAGGGGGAACCTACGGAGGGGGTTCTCAAAACAAACAGACCCCCCCATCCTGTAGCTTCCCCCCGCTAAGCGAGGGGAGCCGAAAAAAAACCACCCGGTTCCCCCTGCCTGCAGGGGGAACCTACGGAGGGGGTTCTCAAAACAAACAGACCCCTCATCCTGTAGCTTCCCCCCGCTAAGCGAGGGGAGCCGAAAAAAAAAAACCACTCGGTTCCCCCTACTGCGTAGGGGGAACCTAAAGGAGGGGGTACCAGAAAACTTAGGCACTGGCTTCGGCAATTGAGGCAGAACCCTGCACCCTCGTCAGGGTGACAGACTGGGGAATCATCGAGATCCCTCGCTTCCCTCGCTGCGCTCGGGGTGACAAAGCTGATATTGTCAACACTGTTCTATCATTCCGAGCCGAAGGCGAAGAATCCCGGAGCGTGTATAAGAAGCGTTGCTTGAAATTTTCCTAACTCCTGAACCGATGGCGTAAGCCCCTTGATGGCTGACGGGAGTTGAACAAGTACTTGACCACAGCCGACCGAGACCATTCACTCCCAGAGCAGCCCCCAACATACAGGGCAACTTTGGCACAAATTCGGGGGAGCCTACTGGAGAGGTTCGTCGGCAACCGCACTGCAAGCGGATGCGAAGTCCTCTGCCCTTGTCAGGGGGGTGCGCTCCTCCCAAGTAGGTTCTGAGCGAAGTCGAACCTTAGCGGGTATAATCGCCCCGAGATGCCTTCCGTAGAGGCGCGCTTGACTCCAGAGGCGTTAGCAGAAGGTGTGCTGCGTGGCGAGGTGCGTGCGATTGCACGCGCCATCACACTTGTTGAGTCGCGCTCGGAGGCGCGCTTGGAACTGCTGGAACGGCTGTTTCCCCACACGGGGCGTGCATTCAAGGTGGGCATTACGGGCGCGCCCGGCGCAGGCAAAAGCACGCTGACCTATCAGCTGGTGCCACGCCTGAAAGCGCGGGGCTACCGCGTGAGCGTACTGGCAGTTGACCCCACCAGCCCCTTCAGCGGTGGTGCGATTTTAGGCGACCGCATTCGCTTCGATGAAGCATTTGACGGCGTCTACATCCGCAGCCTCGCCAGTCGCGGCAGCATCGGAGGCTTGTCGCGGGGCGTGCCCCCTGCCATTCGGGTGCTGGAGGCGGCGGGCTTCGACTTAGTGCTTATCGAAACCGTTGGCGCGGGGCAGCTGCAGGTGGATGTGCGCTTCGTCGCCGACACAGTGGTGCTGGCGTTGGTGCCCGAAGCGGGCGATGTGATTCAAGCGATGAAAGCGGGCATCATCGAAATCGCCGATGTTTACGTGGTCAACAAAGCCGACCGAGAAGGGGCAGCACGGATGCGTCTTGAGTTGCGCAACGCACTGGAGCTGGGGGGCAAGCCCAAAGGTTGGAACCCACCTATCCTACTCACTGAAGCGATTCACGGCAAAGGCGTAGACGAATTGGTAGAGTTTATTGAGGAACACAAGCGATACCAACACGAAACGGGTGGCTGGGAAGCACGCCGCTTACAGCAGCTGGAGTGGGAGTTGCGCTCGCTTATCCACGACGCCTTAGAGCAACAAGCGCGTGCGGTTTCTCAGCAACTGTTCAACCCTGCGACACTACAGGCAGTGTTGCAAGGCGTAGAGAACCCCTACCCTAGGCTGCGCGCGTGGCTGAGCAACCCATAGCCGAGTGTGCCCTAAGAGCCTCTGCTACGCATACTCCAGTTCGGGCTGGGGCTTGGTCATCAGGCGCAACAGGGTGAACCCAACGCCGCCCGCAACTGCTGAGCCCCCTAAGATGCCGATTTTGGCGTAGTCCAGCTGCTCGCCGCTGAAGGCAAGCCCTGCGATAAACAGCGCCATCGTGAAGCCAATCCCCGCCAGAAAGCCCACCCCAAGAATATGCGTAAAGGTAATCCCTTGGGGCAACTGGGCGATTTTCAGGCGAACCGCCAACCACGAAAACAGCGTAATCCCCACCGGTTTGCCAATGAGCAGCCCCAGCGCGACGCCCCACACCACGCGGTTGGTCAACTCCAAATCCGCCCCGCCAAGCGAAACACCTGCGTTGGCTAAGGCAAACACCGGCATCACGAAAAATGCCACAAAGTTGTGCAACAAGTGCTCCAGCCGTTGCAGTGGCGATTGCACGCGCAGTGCCTCTCGCTCTATTGCTTCGATTGCTGCTTGTTGTTCGGGACTGAGGATGATGGTACGCTCTGCGACGGGCTGGTCGAACTCGTTGAGGTACTCGCGCACCCGCACGATAAACAGCTCGGGATCAATTCGCGAGCGCACGGGAATCGCAAACGCGCCCAACACGCCCGCCACCGTCGCGTGCACGCCTGACTTGAGCATGAAAAACCACATCACCGTACCGATGAGGAAGTACGCTAAGCCCCCGCGCACGCCCAACCAGTTCGCAAACAGCATCGCACCCCACACCAACAGCGAGTAAAGCAAGTAGTTTACTTTCAAGTTCTCGGTATAAAAGATTGCGATAACCAATACAGCGCCGAGGTCGTCTACAATCGCCAGCGCGGTAAGGAACACTTTGAGTGCCAGTGGGGCGCGTGTGCCTAGCAGCGCTAATGCGCCCAACGCGAAGGCGATATCGGTTGCCATCGGAATGCCCCAGCCGCGAATTTCAGGCGTGCCCCAGTTGAGCGCGACGTAAATCAGCGCAGGCACCACCATGCCGCCCAACGCGGCTGCCATTGAGAGCGCGGCTTTGCGCGGCGAACGCAACTCACCCACCAGCAGCTCGCGCTTTATCTCCATCCCCACCAAGAAGAAAAAGATTGCCATCAAGCCGTCGTTGATCCATAACAAAAGCGGCTTGTCTATGTCCACTAATTTGCCAAAGCGCACCTCAACAGGGGTCTGCCACAGGTTGAAGTAGTACTCGCCCAGCGGCGAGTTTGCCCATGCCATCGCCAACAGCGCGCACGCCAATAGCACAATCCCGCCTGCGCTTGCCTGTTTGGCAAAGGTCGCAAACGGGCGCACCAGACGCTCAATCGGTAGCGGCGGCAGCGGCTGAACCTTTTGCGGTCTCAAAGTTGCCATTGCTCACATCCCCAACACATGGTAGCCCACATCCACATAAATCACTTCGCCAGTGATGCCGCGTCCCATATCGCTAAACAGGAACACTGCCGCGTCGCCCACTTCGTAGGGGTCGGTGTCGCGTTTGAAGGGCGCGTGGTGGCGCACAAACTCCATCATCGAGGTAAAGCCACGGATGCCACGCGCCGCCAAAGTGCTCACAGGTCCAGGCGACAGCGCGTTCACACGGATCTGACGCTCGCCCAGTTCATAGGCGATGTAGCGCACACTGGCTTCCAGTGCGGCTTTAGCCACGCCCATCACATTGTAGCCCGGCACCACGCGCTCACTACCCAAGTAGGTCAGCGTCAGCAGCGAGGCACCATCGCGCAAAATCGGCTCCAAAGCGCGCGTCGCCGCCACGAAGGTGTACACACTCGTTTCCATCGCGATCTTGAAGCCCTCGCGCGAAGTGTCTAAATAACGCCCGCCCAACTCCTCGCGTAGGGCGTAAGCGACGCAGTGTGCCATGAAGTCCACCTGCCCCCACCGCTCGCGCAGCGTCTGCACCACCTGCTGGATTTCGGCGTCGTTGTTCAAGTCGCACTGCAGGGTGAAAGCGTCAGGCAGCTCGCTAGCAAGCGCGTTCACTTTGTCGGCAAAGCGTTCGTTTTGGTAGGTAATTGCGAGACTAGCGCCGTGCGCAGCGCACCGCTGCGCGATTTTCCACGCTAAACTGTGCTGATTAGCAACCCCAAAAATGATGCCCCGTTTTCCAGTAAGCAACATTTGACAACCTCCTGTCCGATTAGGTGCGTCCTACACTCCTTCGACATACCACAAGGTTGTGTCGCCGGTTTGCAACGACGGCACGAGCAATGCCGCTATTTACTGCGCGCTTCCTCGCCTTCGGCTTGGAATGACAAGTCCAAAACGCACTGTCATTCCGAGCGCAGCGAGGAATCTCACGCGCCCAAAACCGATGGGTAGCAACTCGGATTGTCATACCTGTCGTCGGCGAGGGCGCCGACGCGACAGATTATGACGAGTGCGCGTGGCGTTGCGCCAGTGCCTGACGCACTAACTCTGGAATTTCGCTGGGCGTGTCGGCGATTGGCACGCCCGCAGCGGTGAGCGCGGCCACTTTGGATTGCGGGCTGCCCGTGCCACCTGAAATAATCGCGCCCGCGTGCCCCATGCGCTTGCCCGGCGGCGCCGTGCGCCCCGAGATAAAGCCCACCACAGGCTTGGTCATGTGGTTTTTGATGTACTCCGCTGCGATTTCCTCATCAGAGCCGCCAATTTCGCCTACCAGCACCACCACCTCGGTCTGGGGGTCTGCCTCGAACAGCGGCAGCACATCAATAAAGGTGGTGCCGATAATCGGGTCGCCACCGATGCCGATGCAGGTGGACTGTCCAAAGCCTGCTTGGGTTAACCCGTACACGATTTCATAAGTCAGCGTGCCACTGCGCGACACTAAACCCACATTCCCTTTGCGAAACAGCATGCCTGGCATGATGCCTACCTTGCACTCCTCAGCGGTGGTGATGCCCGGGCAGTTGGGACCAATCACGCGGCTGTTGGTGCAGCGCTTGACATAGCTCATCACGCGCACCATGTCTTGCACGGGGATGCCCTCAGTGATGCACACGATGAGTTCAATGCCTGCGTCAGCAGCTTCCAAGATGGCGTCGGGAGCAAACGGCGCTGGCACGAAGATACACGAAACATTGGCGCCTGTTTCGCGCACCGCTTGCTTGACCGTGTCGAACACGGGCACACCTGCGACCTCCTGCCCGCCTTTGCCCGGTGTCACACCCGCCACTACTTTCGTGCCATACTCTAACATTTGGCGCGTGTGGAACTCTCCTTCGCGCCCAGTTATCCCTTGCACCAGTACACGCGAATCAGCATTGACCAAAATCGCCATAGGCGTCTCCCTACAGTGCGGGCAATTGTACCCAATGGGTGGGGCAGCGAGGGTTATCCGCCGCGCAGTTCGCGCTGCAGTTCGCGTTCTATGTCTTTGCGCTTGATGGCTTCGCGCTTGTCGTACTTGCGCTTACCGCGTACTAAACCAATCTCTAGCTTCGCCTTGCCGTTGCGGAAGTATATCTTGAGCGGAATGAGCGTGTAGCCTTTCTGCTCCGCTTTGGAACGCAGCCGTTCGATCTCCCACTTGTGCAGGAGCAGTTTGCGTTTGCGGCGTGGCTCGTGCTGGGCGTAGCCCGCGTTTTCGTAGGGCGCAATGTACATGTTTTGCACCCACATCTCGCCGTTTTCCACGCGGCAATATGCCTCTGCAAGGCTCACTTTGCCCGCTGCCACGCTTTTGACCTCCGAGCCTTGCAACACAATCCCCGCCTCGAGGGTATCCTCAATATGGTAATCGTGATAGGCTTTGCGGTTGGTCGCGATTACCTTGATACCGCCGTTGGATTGCTTTGCCATCGGGGGAATTGTACCTATTGGAGGGGACGGGAGATGCGTCAGCTCGGATGGTTCTGGATGGCGCTTGCATTGGGGCTAACGGGGTGCGCGCCTGAGTATCGTGCGGTTCCACTGGGCACTGCCTCCAGCAACTACCGCGCCGTGGATATCGTCTACTTCAGGTCGGATGCGCCGCGCGTGAGCAATCCCGACCTGAGCGCGTTTGTGGTATCAACCGATGTGCCCACCGTTCGAGCGGAAGTGGTTGGCTACAAGCCAGGCAAGGCACGCCGCCCGCACCGACAACGGAATCTCAGCCTAATGATTGCCTGGGATCAGTCCTCATCGCTCAGCGAGACTGATCCTGAGCGCAAGCGGTTCCCTGCTGTAGAACAGTTGGTGCGCAACCTGCCCGACACGGCACGTTTGGGATTGGTGAACTTCGCCTCGCTGGGCGCTAGCTACGCCGATTATGATGTGTGCGCGCCGATGGGCAGCAGTAAAGCCCGCGTACTCAGCGAACTGGAGCGGCTCAGTGGTAGCCCGTTCTCGGTGCACGGCACGCCGTTGTGGAACACGCTGACGCGAGCCATCCTGCAGATGCTCGCCAACGAGCCGCCCGACCGCGAGCGCTGGGTGGTGTTATTTACGGATGGACAAAACGAGATTGGCGTGCCCACTTTGAGCGAGGCTGACGCCCTTCAGGCAGCACAGCAACATAAGGTGCGCCTTGTGTTTGTGCTGTTGGGCAACGAGCAGACGATTTCGCGCTATCACGAGGTACGTCAAACGCTGGAATATTTGGCACACGCCACGGGCGGGGCGGTGGTGGCGGTGGAACAGGCGCAAAACCTGCGCGAGGCGTTCGGCGAGGTGCTGGATACGCTGGAGTACGCGCCCTGCTACTATGTGCATGTGCGTCTCTACGAAACAGACGCTTCGCGTCAGCCCGAGCAAGTGCAAGTGCACCTCCGCGTGGCAGACGGCAAGGAGCGCGTCGTGAATGTTAGGTGGTAGTGGGGCCGGTTGTGGGCACAAGGCGTGCCCGTAGCCACTCGGCGCGCTCGGCTGCAGCGTAGTCTGGCTCTGGGGGTGGGTAGACGGCCGCTTCAAACAGCAGCAAGTCGGCGTAGTCGCGCTGGGCGTCGTCGTAGTCGAGCATCGCGCGCATGCGATACACGGCTAAAGCGCGCAAGGTGGTGCCCAACGAGAGGCTTTCCGCATGGTGCACGGTTGCTTGTAGTTCTTGCCATTCTTCTTCTATAGCGTCGCGCTGGATGCGGGCGCGTGCCTCGCGTTCGGCGTCAATCAGCATGCGCAACGTGCCGCGCAGGCGTGCCAGTAGGTCATCCAACGGGTCGTTGCCGCCCAGCAACGAGATTTGCACATAGCCCTCGAAGGCGAGGCTGCCTTCGCCATACAGCCCGCGCGTATGGCAGCCCAGCGCTTGCAACGCTTCCAGCCAGCGCGTGATTTGGCGGGCTCGCTGTAGCCCCATCAGGTGCATCAACAGCCCCAACCGCAAACCGCGCCCCAAGTTGATAGGCGAGGCGGTCAGATAGCCCCAGCGAGGCGAACGCGCCCACAACACAGGCATTTGCGCCAGGGTACGCTCCCAGTGCAACAACTCCTCTAACAGGCGTTGGGGGTACCAGCCCGCGCAGGTGATTTGCAGACGGAGGTGGTCTTCCTCATTGAGCACGGCCACGATGCTTGCGTCGGGGTTCAGCAAGACCCAGCGGTGGGGCAATTCGGGCAATAACGCTGGGCTGATCACACGCGCACCCACCAACCGCGCCCGCTCGGCAAGGCGCAACTGGCTTAGTGACACCGCCCGAGTCAGCCCCGCTGCCGCCAACAAGGGGTGCAATTGCTCCACAACTGCCTGCAACTGCGCCTCCGACGCCCGATGCGGAAACGGATAATGTGCCAAGTTGCGTGCCAACCGCACACGACCAGAAACTACTACATCACGGTCGGGTGCAGGCTGTCGCAGCCACGGCAAAAACTCCGCGCTGTTGAGCATCTCCTCTCACAGGATACCCCACCCGAAAATAGGAGCATGGCGAACAAAAGGTACAATCACAACATCCATGCAAATCGCCTTGCGCAAACTGTGGGCACTGCTGCGAATCTACATGGCAGATAGCCTTGCGTATCGCGCCAGCGCGTTTATCTGGATGCTCACCGATATCGTGCACTGCTTGGTGATGCCGTTGGTATGGCTGTCGGCGTATGGTGGGCGCGAAACAATCGCGGGCTACAACCCCGGCGAAATGGTGACCTACTATGTGATGATTGCCTTTACCACGAACTTCATCGTCAGCCACATTATGTGGGATGTGGCGTGGGAAATCAAAGAGGGGTTCCTGTCGCAGTGGCTGTTGCGCCCTGTGCCGATGTTGTGGCGATTGATCGCGCAAAATATCTCGTGGCGAGCGTTGCGCATGGCGATGTTCGTGCCCGTGGCGGCACTTGCGCTGTGGTACTATAGTCGCTTCACCACGCTTAGCCCGCTCTATTTGGGCTGGGAGTTCTGGCTGAGCGTGGCATTGGGGCATTTCGTGTCGTTTTTTACGGCACATGCGCTGGCGGCGTTGGCATTTTGGCTGCAAGAGACGCAAAGCGTGTTCTCGTTGTATTACGCGCCGATGCTATTGCTGAGCGGTTGGGTCGCGCCGATTGCGCTGATGCCGAGTTGGCTGCAGGTCGTTGCTATGGCGTTTCCGTTCCGCTACACGACTGCCGTGCCTGTGGAGATTGCAATAGGCAAGCTCCAGGGCATGGCAATGTGGCACGAAATTTCGCTACAGGCGATGTGGATTGGCATTATGGTCGTGGTGGGGCAGCTATTGTGGCGTAGGGGATTGCGCCAGTACACAGGCGTGGGGATGTGAAATGGTGCGGCGACGCGGGGGCGTCCCACCGTTTGCCTACGCGAACCTACTCCCACAGCTCCCACAGGTCGGGGCGCTGCGTGCGGGTGTAGCTGATCGTCGAGCAGTAAGTGCCGTTATCGCGGTCGCACTTACGCTCGGGCAAGCCGTAAAGCTGCTCAAACGGCGTCGCTTTCACATGGCCATCTGCGTAAGCGACTGTCACTTGCCCCTGATGGCGTCCGTGCGGGCGTTGATGGAACGCCAAGGGCGGGTTGGGGAAGTTTGGAGGCAAGGCATAGTGCTGACGCTCACCTCCCAAGAAGGGCGAATGCACATAGTTCATATAGAAACCGCGCGAATCCCACAGCGGGCGGCTGCCTGTACCAGACGGCACGCCGTCCATTACCATCACATGGCTGGCAGGAGCGTTTAGCTGCGCCAGTCGCTTGCTGGGAATCAAGGGGTCAGGCGGGAAGTTGCAGCCTGCCGAAAAGCCCATTGGCGAGGGAAACGCTGCCCCATAGCCCACGCGCCCCTCACAAAGCAAACGCCGCCCTGCAGGCGATTCGGTGTCGCTAATCGGCTTTGCCGACGGGCAACGCGAATAAAGGTTGTTCTTAGAATACGGCTGCAGCCAATACAGGTATCCGATGGAGGTACAGGTGGTGTAGCCACCACCGCAGAAGTCTGGTGGCGGGATGAGCTGGTTCTCGCCAAGCGGGAAGGTCTCGTCATAGTCTTACATCATGGCTGCAATGCCAATCTGCTTCACATTGCTGACACACTGGGTCTGACGCGCTTTTTCGCGCGCTTGCGCGAACACGGGGAACAGAATCGCCGCCAAAATCGCGATAATCGCAATTACGACCAGCAGCTCAATCAGTGTAAATCCGCGTCGTTGCAGCATACAAACCTCCGCGCCCTAATCATACCTCATAATCACAAGGTTATGAGCACCTGCAGAGCATTTAGCTGCCACACCAACTCTAGAATGAGGCTGTTCTGCCGCAGTTGATTTGAATCGGTTGCGTGTGTTATATGGTTCAATCGCTCGGGATGTGCCACAATCTGTGTCCTTTTGGCGTAATGCAACCCATGCAGGTATAATCGCGGCGTCATAGGAGATTTGCATAGCCCAAGTTGCCACCCATGCGAAGGCTCCTCGCTGCGCTCGAGGTGACAGGTTTATTTTTCGCGAAGGTAAGCGTGTCATTCCGAGCCGAAGGCGAGGCGTCTTATGTAGGTAGCAGCTTGGGTTAATGCAGGTTGGTGACTCAGGATGCAACAAGGTTTGTTTGCCATCGTGGGTAGCGCAGGGATTGGCGAAGTCTCAGAAGCGTACTGCACGCAAGGCAGCTCGCCGATTGCGGTTGTGATGCCCGAAAACGAGGCAGAAGTGAGCGCGCTGCTTGACTATGCGCAAGGGATGGGCGTACCGTGTGTGGTGGCGGGCAGCGGCACGCATTTAGAGTTTCTCACCCCTCCAGCGGGCGAGTGGTGGCTGCTGAGCACACGCCGCCTATCGCGCCTGATTGACTACGCGCCCCAAGATTTGGTACTGACTGTCGGCGCGGGGATGACGCTCAGCACGGTTCAGGAGGTGCTGCGCCCCCACAACCAATACCTGCCGTGGAATCCGCCTCTGCCCGAGCAAGCAACTATCGGGGGCATCGTTGCCAGCAATCGCGCGGGCTCATGGCGCTATCGCTATGGCACGCCCCGCGATCGGTTGTTGGCGCTACGCGCCGTGCGGGGCGATGGTGTTGCGTTCAAAAGCGGTGCGAAGGTGGTCAAAAGTGTGGCAGGCTACGACATGCATCGCCTGCTGTGCGGTTCGTGGGGCACGCTGGCGGTGATTACCGAGATAACGCTCAAAGTGCAGCCGCAGCCGCAGGCGTTTGGCGCCGTAGGGTGGCATGTCGCATGGGAGAGGTTGGAGCCAACGCTCGCCCATCTGATGCGCATGACGTTGGAGCCAGATGCCATCAGCGTGCTGGTGATGCACACGCCCCGCGACCCGCGCCTAACGCCCCTCGCAAGCGACGAACTTGGGCAACCCTACCTACTACTGGAGTTTTCAGGGCACATGGAGACGGTGGCGTGGCAAATCCAGCACCTGCGCGAGCAGGGCTACCCTGCTGCCCCAGTAGAGGCACCCACGCTGGAGGCACTGCGCGACTGGTGGGCACCCCGCCATCACGCCCTGATGCTGCAGATTTTGATGCGCCCCAGCGAGGTGGCAGACACGATGCGCGCATGGGCACACCTGCCAGGGGTCACCCTATATGCCCACGCAGGCAGTGGCGTGCTGTATGTGGCGGTCGCGCCGTCGGGGCTAAGCGAAGCAGTGGTGCACCAGTGCCGTGCGTTGAACCACAAGTACCGCGTGCTGCGTGGAGCCGAGTGGCTGCGCGCCCAAACCGACGGGGCACTGCCCACGCTCCAACTGAGCGACGGCGAGTTGCGCCTAATGCGCGGCATCAAGCAAGCGTTAGACCCCAAAGGTGTGCTGCCTACTTTGGCGTAGAATGTGCCGACCCGAAGTGATAAGGCGGGTAGTAGACTCCGCGCTCGGTGATGATTGCGCTGATGAGTGAGGCGGGTGTGACATCAAACGCAGGGTTGAAGGCGGGCGCGCCTGCTGGTGCTAATTGAATCGCCCCCAAATGGGTAATCTCCGATGGGTCGCGGTGCTCAATCGGGATGTGCGCGCCGTCGGGGGTGGCAGGGTCAATTGTGCTCTCGGGTGCTGCCACATAAAAGGGCACTTGGTGGTAGTGCGCCAGCACTGCCAGCATATAGGTGCCGATTTTATTGGCGGTGTCGCCGTTGGCGGCGATGCGATCCGCGCCCACAAGAACGGCGTCTACCTTGCCTTGCGCCATCAGCAATCCTGCCGCGCTGTCGGCAATCACCTCAAATGGAATGCCCTCTTGGAGCAGCTCCCATGTGGTCAGGCGCAACCCCTGCAGACGCGGGCGCGTTTCGCACGCATACACATGGGCGAGTTTGCCTTGCTGGTGCGCCACACGGATAATCCCCAGCGCGGTGCCAATACCTCCTGTGGCTAATGCGCCCGTGTTGCAGATGGTCAGCACGCGGGCGTTGTCGGGCAGCAATACCGCGCCGTGCGTTGCAAGGGCGTGGTCGGCTTCGTAATCTTCGCGCTGGATGGCGTGGGCTTCGGTTAGCAGACGGGCGCGCGCCTCGTCGGGGGTGGCGCTATGTGCCACCACGCGTTGCATCCGCTCAATTGCGTTGAACAGGTTCACCGCTGTTGGGCGCGTTTGGGCAAACGCTGTGCATATCGCATCAAACTCGGTGCGGAAGGCATCCATCGTGGGCGCGTTGATATTGCGCGCTGCCAACGCCAGCCCATAAGCGGCAGCGATACCAATCGCGGGCGCACCGCGCACCTTCATCTGGCGAATCGCTTCCGCAACGCCACGCCAGTCGTCAAACTCCTCAATTACCACGCGCTCAGGCAGCTGCGTTTGGTCCAACATCGCCACAACGCCTTCACGCCACACAACAGGTTGCACTTTCATCGCTTATAGCTCCTGCCTACCGCTAAGGGCATAGCCCAGTGTCGCGGCATCGGCGTAGTCCAACTCGCCCCCCACAGGCATGCCATAGGCGATGCGTGTCACGCGCATGCCCATCGGTTTAAGCAGCCGTGCGATGTAAAGCGCGGTGGCGTCACCTTCCACATTCGCGGGCATCGCCAAAATCACCTCGCGGGGATGCTCCGTGCGCACACGCTCGACCAGTTCACGCAGCTTGAGATCCTCGGGTTGAATCCCCTCGGCAGGCGAGATTAGCCCGTGCAGCACATGGTACAGTCCACGATACTGCTCCAGACGCTCCAGCGCAATCACATCACGGGGGTCTGCCACTACGCAGATGGTGTCCGTTTCACGCGATGGGTCGCGGCAGATTTCACACAGCTCACCCTCACTGAGGAAGAAGCATCGCTGGCACAGGCGGGTGCTTTGGCGGGCTTGCATGAGGCTCTCAGCTAGGCGCAGCACTTCCTCCTCAGGGCGGCGAATTAGGTAAAGCGCGAGCCGTTGTGCCGAGCGTGTGCCGATTCCAGGCAACCGCTCCAGCTGCTGCATCAGCTGGCGCAGGGCGGGTGGGAACAGCATCGGCTAAAACGGCAGCCCCAGCTTGTCCAGCCCCAGCCCGCCCGTGAGCTGGCTCATGCGTTCAGCACGCAGGTTCTCTGCCTGAGTTTGTGCCTCGCGCACCGCGCTCACAATAAGGTCTTGAAGCATTTCGGGGTCGCTGGGGTCAATCACATCAGGGCTAATCTCCAACGCCATTAGCACGCCTTTGCCGTTCACAGTGGCTTTGACAACGCCGCCGCCCGCAGTGGCGTGCACTTGGAGTTTATCCATCTCTTCCTCAAAGCGTTGGGCTTCCTCCATCATACGCTGCGCCTGTTCCATCATCTGACGCATCGCGCCGCCGGGCAATTTGGGCATCTTCATCGGTATCGCCTCCGTAGCCATAGATTGTACCCATTGCACCATCAAAGACAACAGGAAAGCTCTCCTGCCAATTCGTGTCAGTGGAGGCGCCGACTCTACGCATTAGCCTGCGCAGCCAACTTTGGCTTGCCTCACATTGGCTTGAGCCGTTTGCCCAAGCGCGTGAAGTTTTGCCTTGTGACGCACCTCTATTGCCTCGCCCTCGACTTGGAAAGCCAGGTTTACTGCCACGAAAAAGACCCTGTCACCCCGGGCGTAGCGAGGGGGCTCGGCGATATCCAGATTAGTCACCCCTTGCGCAGCGAGGGGGCTCCATCGCGAGGTTTGTGCAGATTCCTCGTTTCGCTCGGAATGACAGATAAGTGTTCCTGAGATTCCTCGCCTACGGCTCGGAATAACTGTTTTCCGCATGCTTGGCTGCCCCTGCGCTACTGTGCGACAAGCTCGGCAAAACAACTGGCGCGGAAGACTTTAGTATAATTCCCGCCATGCGAGTGTGGAGCTGGCTACTTGTGGTTGGTGTGTTGCTTGCTGGTTGTGGGCAGCGGAAGGCGGCGTCGCCTGAGCAAACGCTGCTTCAACAAGGCATCCAAAAGTTGGAGGCACGCGATTATGAAGGCGCTGCGCAGCTGTTTCGCCAATATATAGACCAAGCCCCGCATTTTACAGTCGCGCTGCAGGAGGTTTATCGCGCTTACATGCAACAGCCCACTCGCCCCTACGCCCAAGCCTACGAATTTCTCGTGAAGTACGAACCCCGTGCTAACGAGATTAAAGTCCAAGTTGATCGTGCGGGCTATTACCAAGTGCTGGGCACCTTAGCGTTTCTGTCGGGCAGGCGCGGAGAGTATGCGCCGTGGTTCGAGAAAGCACTTGCCCTAGATTCCCAGAACCACTTGGCAATGAATGATTATGCCTATGCCCTTGCTGAGGATGGGCGCGATCTGGAAAAGGCGCTCAAACTAGCCCAGCGAGCGATTGCAATCAAATCCAATCAAGGTGCTTATCGCGACACATTAGGCTGGGTGTTGTACAAGTTGGGGCGTTATGAGGAGGCTCTCAAGGAGTTGCGTATAGCCGTGCAAACCGCGCCTGACAGTGCCGACCTGCGTTATCACTTAGCAGCGGTCTATGCCAAGCTGGGGCGCAAAGACGATGCGCTCGTGGAGCTGGAGAAAGCATTGGCGCTGCAACCCGGGCATGAACCGTCGCTGAAACTGCGGCGTGAGTTGCAAGGTGGGGGGCGGTCGTGAGTTGGCGCTGCGTGATGGGCATGCTGCTGGTGTGGTACAGCGCTGCGCCTGTCGCCCACGCCAGCGTTGAGCTGCCCCCTGTCGCCCTATCAGGCGTGCCTTTCACAGTCAAAGGCGAAAAACTGCCGCCAGAAACCCCCGTGCGACTGGAGTTTACAGATGCGCACGGTAACCGCCATGTGCCTCTACCGCAACCGCGTACGGATGCCTCGGGCGCGCTCGAATACGAGGTTCGGCTTAGCCTATCAGGGGTGTGGCGTTATCAATGGCAGGTGGGCGATACCATAGGTGAAGGGCAAGTACGCTTCATACCCGCGTGGTGGAGCTTGATACCCCCGCTGGTGGCAATCGCGCTTGCCCTTTTGTTGCGTCAGGTTGTGCTGGCGTTGGCGGGCGGCGTGTGGTTGGGCGCGTGGATAATTGCGGGCGCGGACCCATTCACCGCACTGTTGCGCGTGGTAGATACCTACCTACTCAATGCCTACGCCGACCGCAACCACCTGCAGATTATCGGCTTTACGATGCTGCTTGGGGGGATGATTGGCGTGATTACGCGCGCAGGCGGGCTGAAGGCATTGGTGCGCCTGCTTAGCACGCGCGTGCGCTCCGATCGTGGCGTGCAACTCAGCGCGTACCTGCTCGGACTACTGATTTTCATCGATGACTATGCCAACACGCTGTTTGTGGGGGCAACGATGCGCCCTTTAGCGGATCGATTCCGCGTCTCGCGCGAGAAACTGGCATACTTAGTGGACTCTACCGCTGCGCCCGTTGCCAACCTCGCGCTGATTGGCACTTGGATTGGCTTTGAGGTGTCGCTCATCGCCGACAGCTTCAAAGCGGCGGGTATCACACTGGAGCCGTATTGGGCATTTCTGCTAAGCATTCCGTATCGGTTCTACCCGATTTTTGTGTTAGTGTTTATTGCGTGGCTTCTGTGGCTGCGACGCGACTTTGGCGCGATGTATCGTGCCGAATGTCGTGCGCGCACGACGGGCAAAGTTCTGGCAGACGGCGCGTCGCCCTTAGCCAGCTACGAATCGGCAGAGTTGCTTCCACCTGACCATCTACGAGGCAGCGTGTGGGGCGCCGTCGCGCCTATTTTGGTGGCATTAGGAGGCACTTTGGGTGGGCTAATCTACACTGGCTATTATGGCGCATTAGAGAACAGCGCACCTGTCAGCCTGCGCAGCATCTTGGCAAACGCCAATTCGTATGTGAGCCTTACTTGGGGGGCGTTTGGGGGCAGCCTCGTGGCGCTATTGTGGGCGTGGCTCTCGCGCGCGCTTTCAATGCGCGAGGCGTTCGAGGCGTGGATAGCAGGCATGCGCGCAATGGTGCTAGCAATCGTGATTTTGGGGCTGGCGTGGGCAATCAGCGATGTATGCCAGCAGCTGCACACAGCACGATACTTAGTCCAAGCCCTGCAAGGCACGGTTAGCCCCGCATGGCTGCCCGCGCTAACCACACTTACCGCTGCCGCAATTAGCTTCGCGATTGGCAGTTCGTGGGGCACGATGGGACTGCTGATGCCACTTGCGATTCCGCTGGCGCACAGCCTCACACAGGGGATGGATGCCTCCGCGCAGCAGTTTTACCTTGTCGCGACGCTTTCGTCGGTGCTGGCAGGCGCCACTTTCGGCGACCACTGCTCGCCCATCTCCGATACGACGGTGCTCTCCTCAATCTTCACAGGGTCAGATCATATTGACCATGTGCGCACGCAGTTGCCGTATGCGCTAACAGTGGGGGCAGTGGCGTGGCTGGTGGGCGATGTGGCAACGGGATTCGGCGTGCCCGTGTGGGTAGCGTTGCTCGCGGGTGCGGCGTTATTAGGATTGATTGTGCGCGTTTTGGGCAAGCCCACGCCGCCGTATGATGGCAACCCGCACGAGTCCGATTAGCCCGCCAAGCTCGCCACGCTAACCGCAGCGGCTAACTTGCCCGCGATTTCGCGGAACGCCTGCGCCTGCGCCGAATCGGGCGCGGCAATCACCGCAGGCTGACCCGAATCGCTGGCAATGCTCACAGCAGGATCCAGCGGAATCGAGCCTAAAAACGGCACGCGCAGCCTCTCGGCAA
>Ga0209289_100288_pt1 | contig 29490 bp, 28 predicted proteins | sample GXS110809BmetaG_FD_184121 | JGI IMG/M metagenome (GOLD analysis project Ga0209289, IMG submission 184121) | Hot spring microbial communities from Gongxiaoshe hot spring, China to study Microbial Dark Matter (Phase II) - GXS 110809B (SPAdes)... ...
GTTCCTATTCCAAGTCCGTAACCTGTTCCATAGATTCCACCGTTAGCTATAACACTTTTTGACATAATCGTGTTGTAAGCCCCGTATTGAAAATGTTCTTGAGGGTTAAATAGCGCTAAAATTCTGGCGCGTTGGTAATCTTTCAAAACAAAGAAGAAAGCAATTGGAGCTGAAATTATGCCAAGGAGAATAATACCTACAACGTATTTTCTATCTACATCGCTTGCTATGAGCATTGAAAACCAGATAAAAAACATCAACAAAGTCATTCCCAAATCCGGTTCGAGAAATATGAGAAAAGCCGGAGTTATAACTAATATAGATATAAAAAATGCTTTGTTGTTTTTGTACTTAGAAAAGACTGAAGAAAGCACAAGAATGACAGCAAACTTGAAAATCTCGGAAGGTTGCAAATCAAAGGGACCTATATCTATCCATCTTTTTGCTCCGTACATTGTTTTACCAATTATTAGAACAAGTGTGAGCAATGTCACGGCTAAGACATAAATGTATTTACCATACAGCTTTATCCGTGTTTCTTTTTCAAAAATTATGTAGAACATTATTCCAAGCGATACAAGATTCCATATGACTTGTTTTAAAAAACGATGTTCTTGTTGGGTGTTGGAAACTACTGTTCTGAGTGTGAGTAATCCAATAATCATTATTGTAACTACTGTTGCTATTAACAAATAGTCACCAAACGAAAATTCGTTTTCTTCAACACGGCCAACATTGGAATGATATTTTAAGCGTGCCACGCACTTTTCTCTCCTTCTTCATTGATTAGTGCTAAGTACTCTTTCTTCCAGCCTACAGTATTGACATTTCTCCTCCGTTGTTGGGAAACCACACTTTGAACATTCTTTTAGTTCTACTTTTTGTTCTTTATAAACTAATTCTTTTAGATTATCAAAGTATCCGAAAAGCAATCGATGTTTAGCGCCAGGTTGTTCGCTCTCTATTAAATTGAGGTATTTTTTGTAACTTGAACTTGTTGCACCTTTTGCAAATGGACATTTTTGTTCCATGAACGGTATATTGTTTAAAAATACATATGCGTACGTCTCTCTTTCGGTAACGTAGATAAGTGGTTTTGCTTTTCTGACAAATTTTTCATGTGTTTTTTCCAAAACAGGCCATTGCCTTGCAAAATAATCCACTTGCCAGTTAAGTATATTTCCAAAAAGGAATGTAGCTTCATCGTCCATGTTGTGTCCAGTCACAAGTACATCATATCCGTTTTCCACTGCGAATCGATTCATCCAGTAGCGCCTAACTATTCCACAGATACTGCAAACTGGTCTTTTAACAATCTTTGCAATGTCGGATGTGCCCAATCCACTGAAATGTTTAGTTGTATCGTAAATGTTTATCGGTACTTGAGTAAATTCAGAAACCTTTTTTACAACATTTTCCGCGGCGTTGGTGTGTACTCCCATTTTTAAGAATAATCCTTCAACATTGTACCCTAGTTGCTTTAAAGCGTATAAAACAGCGCTACTATCCTTACCACTCGAAACTGCCACAAGTATTTTTTCTGTCTTTTTGAACATCTTGAAATCTTTTATAGCCTTTTGAACGCGTTTTTCAAAAAATTCTAAGAAGTGTTCTTTGCAAAAAGCTATGTTGTGTGCTCGCAAATGAATGACAGCTTGCTGTGAACATTTTTTACATTTCATAGGTCGATACCTCCAATTTATCGGAATCCGAAGTCCGGAATCCGGAATCGGTAAAAAATAAAACGATTTAAGTTTTCGTAGTATAAAATGCGAATTTCGGTTTCAGAATTAATTATACAAAAAATCCCCGCTTTTGAATAGCGGGGATTTTTATTTGTTAATTATTACGTAAGATCAGTATCTAAATGAGAAAACAGATCTAACACCGTTGAAGTAGTAGAAGATGCCTACGTAGTCTCCCTTTTTAATATTTTCCACAACTTTGTTCCACGAATTAACGTCTTTTATATCATAAGCATATCCATTTATGGATATTCTCCATATGACTGAGCCAACTTTTATATAAGAATTTCCAGATTCTTTTACAATGACACCTTCTACTCCCACTGGTATCTTGTAAGTGTTTCTGTCATCTGCGGTGATATTCGCAACTCTCATGTTGAAGAATTCTTTTGCCGTTGACGATGTTGAAGTTTGTGTTGGAAGAGTTCCAAGTGTTACATCAAAAGTCATTTCCTTACCATTCCTATTTACAGTAACTTTTACTTTTGTATTTGGTGTATAGTTTCTTACTAAAGATGTCAGTTCTTCGGCAGCTTCTACATAATTTCCGTTCAGTCTGACGATAACGTCTCCTTCTTTTATACCAGCTTTTTCTGCGGGCGATCCTTTCTCAACTTGTGCAACGTAAACACCTTTATTAACTTTTAAACCAAGACTTTTTGCGAGTGATTCCGTGACAGTTTGAACATAAACGCCCAAATATGCTTTCTCAACTTTTCCTGTTGCGATTATCTGGTTGATAAATCTCTTTGCTGTGTTTATCGGTATTGCAAATCCGATGTTCATCGCTTGAGATGGATTTATTATAGCGGTATTTATACCTATAACCTGACCGTAAATATTTAACAATGGTCCACCACTGTTTCCTGGGTTTATTGCCGCATCGGTTTGGAGAAGGTTTGTATAGTACCCACTTCCATCTGGTTTAGGTATCTTTCTACCGATTGCCGAAACGACACCAACAGTTACGGTGTGTTGGAAACCAAGAGGATTTCCAATCGCTATTGCCCATTCCCCTATCTGGATCTTGTCTGAATCACCAAGTTCTACGACAGGTAACTCCTTCTTTGCATTGATTTTCACAACTGCTATGTCAAGTTCTTCGTCTCCACCGATGTATTGAGCTTCGTAAGTATCACCACTTAACATCGTTACAGTTATCTTCTTTGCGCCCTTAACAACGTGGTAGTTTGTGACAATGTATCCTTCCTTGCTGATAATGAATCCTGAACCGACACTATCTGACTCTTCAAATTGTCTCGGAATATCTCCGAAGAACTGTTTGTAAAACTCTCTAATGAATGGATCAATGTACACCTCTGTTTGTGATACGACATCGATTTTCACAACCGCTGGCGCTGCGACTTTCACAACATTCACAATAGGACTTTGATAATCAGCGTTCACAATTCCAAAGGAAAACACAGAAAGCGCTATAATCATACCCAATGCAAAATATTTAGAAATCTTCATACACAACACCTCCGTGTACTTGGTTTTTAGTTACGAATTACAGGTTGCGAGTGCAAATAGCTAAAATCACTCGTAACTCGCAACTTGTAACTTTATTATACCACACCCTATCTTAAAAAAACCTTAAAGCCCAGAGGTTTTATTGGAATTTCAACGGGATTTTCCGTTAAAATCGTCAAAGTTTTTCTGAATCTGTTTATTTCTATCTCTTGCGTTCTTTTAGAGAGTATTTACTTTTATGAAGAAATATGATAAAATGTAAATAGCACGTTACAAAACAGGAGGTGTTGTTAATGATAATAAGACTTATCTTGGGCTCACAAAGGGATTTTACTATCGATATCGATGAAGAAACGCCTATGCTTGTTATTTTGCGAGATGTTTTTTATTCTGGTGATTGGAGAAACATGAAGAAAGATGTGGAGGAGATAAGTGAACTGTATAAGCAAATTGAGGTTCTTGAAAGACTTGAAGAAAAGATAGTTTCCCTAAACGAGATAATTTATGAACCGATTGTATGGACTGAAATCGTTGAATTTCTTGAGAAGTACAATCTCAATCCTGAGAATCTTTTGCATGCGACCGCTGATGGTTTGTATGAATTAGCAATTGAGTATGCAGATAAGAACCAGACCGAAACAGCGAAAGATATTTTGAAATTTGCTATGAAGTTAGACAAGAATTACGCTCCAGCTTTCGAACTTTACGGTTCATTGTTACTTGAAGACGGCGACGTCGATGGGGCTATTAAATACCTGAATAGATCTATTGAATTAGACCCATGGTTGATTCAGTCCTATTCGATGATAGGAGAAGCTTACTACAACATTGGAAATTACGAAAAAGCAATTGAATACTGGGAAAAGGAGATTAAAATCTCACCATCGAACACGTTTACATATTTCATGATATCCGATGCTTACACAAAGATTAATAAAATAGATAAAGCAATAGAGATACTTGAAAAATTCAGAGATAGTTTGGAAAATAGCATAATAGCTCTGTTTGAACTTGCAGAACTTTACGCAAAAGCCGGAAATGAAGAGAAGGCAAAAGAATACGAAGCTTTGATTATGGAGATGGATCCTCAAAAAGATCCAAATGGTATAGAGATATGGGCAAAGGTGCATTTGAAAAAGGGAAATTACGATAAAGTTATATCTGTAATCGAGAACGTAATCTCATCTAACCCAGAAGCCAAACATTTGAATTTGGTCTTGGCGGTTGCATATGTTAAGACGAATCAAATAGAAAAAGCAAGACAAGTTGTTGATGAACTCAAGGATGATAATTTCTGGTATCTGTATGGTAAGAGAGAATTCTTCGATGAACTTTTGACAAGTAGCGAAAAGGAGTTGTGTGGCATAAAATGAAGCATTTAATTTTCTTTATTTTGGGATTGATATTCGGTAGTTTTGCGAATGTTTTGATATACAGACCAATTGCGGGGCTCAAGTTAAATGAGCCCCGTTTTTCAATCTGTCCAGCTTGTCGTAACAGAATAAAATGGTACGATAATATACCGGTTCTAAGTTATATCTTTCTCAAGGGAAGATGTAGATATTGCGGTGCAAAGATAAGCGTAAGGTATCCACTAATAGAGTTGTCATACGCCGTAGTGTTTTTATTGAATTCTTATATATTTACGTTGGATAAAGCGCTCGCTATAAATTTAGTCTTTATGGTTTCCGTACCGGCTTTTATAATTGATTTGAAAAAGATGTTGTTACCTGATTACACATGGATAGTTGTAGCTATCGTATCTTTGTACGTTAACTTAAGGTATTACAAAGATACACTCATTTTTGACGTCGTAGGCGTTATAATAACCCTGCTTGTTCTCCTATTATTGAAATTGAGATACAAAGATGGCATAGGAGAAGGAGACATATTCTTACTCCCCGCTTTTGCTTTCGGTTGTGGTATTCTTAACATGCCGATATTGTTGTTCTTCTCTTCTCTTGGAGGGATAATGTTCTCCCTATCAAAAAAACAAACTCTCATACCTTTTGGACCGTTCATCATAATATCTGGATATACACTTTTGATGTTAAGGTATTTGAACATTAACATCTTCATGCTATAATATCTTTTGAATCCAATTAAACAGTTGTAGCATACTTCAAAATAAGGAGAGGAATAAAGAAGTGAGGTACATAACAGCAATCGTACTTTTTCTGATTATACTACTTTTCACTGCTTTGCTTTACTATTTTCCACTCAGGCACTACGGGATAGTTGTACAATATAGTGGTAAGCTCGACCCACTTCTTGTAACGAGTGTTATAAAAGTAGAGAGTAGTTTTAGACAGAATGCCGTTTCGCACGTTGGTGCTTATGGCTTGATGCAAGTAATGCCAGAAACAGCCGAGTGGCTGAAAAAGAAATTCAAAGTAGATTACGATTATAAAACCTTAGAGGGAAACATCGCGTTGGGATGTTTGTATTTAAATTATCTTCTGGAAAAAGATGGAAGTTTACAAGCAGCGCTTGTGCATTACAACACAGGTCCTTACGCGGACGAATATGTGAAGACAGACGCTGGTAGTAGGTATTTAAGAAAAGTATTTACCACTTACAGAATATACAAATTCCTCTACAGGAGATGATTGTATGTTAGTTATTACAAGTGAGCAAATGAAGAGAGTGGAAAAATTAGCTATAGATAGTTTCTTGATAAGTGAAGATCTGTTAATGGAACGAGCTGGGATATCCGTCGTTCAGTCTTTATGGAATGAATTTGGACGACTGGACGATAAGAATTTCGTTGTTATATGTGGTACAGGTAACAACGGTGGTGATGGATACGTTATCGCAAGGGACCTATTAAATTACACGGAGGCGGTAAGGGTCATTGCAACAGGTGAACCAAAAACCGAGATTTCGAAGTTAAATTACGAAAGATTTGTCAAACACGGTGGAATCGTCTATAAGTACGATGAAATCGGTTTGGAAAAAGCTACTGAGACTATTTCTTCTTCAGATATAGTAATCGATGCCATTTTTGGTACAGGTATTAAAAGCGAAATACAGGATGAAAATCTGGTGCGTTTAATAGAACTTATAAATATTTACTCTAATTGTACAGTGTCCGTTGACATTCCTTCGGGTGTTAACACTGATAACGGTAAGATTATGGGAGTTGCCGTTCAGGCTTACATGACCGTAACATTCGGTTTTCCAAAGCCAGGGCATCTACTTTTCCCTGGAAGAGACTTAACAGGAAAGCTAAAGGTTGCACAAATAGGTATACCTTCGCAGATTTTTTCAGCTTCTAACGACTTCAGAAGGTTCTTAATTACTGGCGAAAATCTTAAAAAGCCTGTAAGACCTAAATGGGCACATAAAAAAAGTTTTGGTGAAGTTCTTATAATTGGAGGTTCTAAACAATACCTTGGTGCACCTATTTTGTCGGCACTTGGTGCTTTGAAATCTGGTGCCGGTGTTGTAAAGATATTAGCACCTGCAGAGATATGTGATTTAGCTATATCTCACGATCCATCCTTGATTTGTTATAAAGTGGAAGAATTTAATTTGGAACGTATCCAGTCGGTTATTTCATCGTGCTCTCAAAAATCAGTTATAGTTGTTGGACCAGGTTTGAGTCAAGAGAATATTCCGGAAAAAATATCAATCCTAAGGTTCTTAATCAAAGACGCACCTAATCCTATGATAATAGATGCTGATGGATTGAATATACTATCACACAGTCTTGAAGTACTAAAAGAGAGGTTGTTGAGTAAACACATTATATTAACACCTCATCCTGGAGAATTTTCAAGACTAATTCATTGTCACATTGACCAAGTTAAGCAAAGTTACACCTTAGCTGAAGAATTTTCAAACTATTACGAAGTTATAACAGTTCTTAAAGATGCTACAACTATAATAACAGATGGTAAGCATACGTATTTCAACATATCTGGTAACACTTCTCTTTCAAAAGCTGGTAGCGGGGATATATTGTCAGGTATTATCGCTTCTTTAATTTCTCAAGGATTAGAACCTTTTGAGGCAGCAAAGACAGGTGTATATCTTCTTGGCGTGGCTGGTGAGATGATTCCCAACGAAGGTGCTAACAGTAGTTTTGATGTGATTCGTAATATTCCAGAAGCCTTAAATAAAATTTAAATAAAATTTTACTAACCGGAAGGTGGGGGTTGTATGGATTTCGAAAATGTAAACTTTACGTCAAATACCGAAAGTGATGCTGTAGAGAGATTTGTAAGAACACTTATAAGTCGAAATGAGATATCGCTTGCGAGAAACATAATTAACTCACTCGGTGAGAATTATAATCATTTACTTTTCGAACTTGAAGTTCAAGCCGGTAACTATAAGAAGGCATTGGAAATATTCAATTATCTTCCAAAAGAAAGGCAACAAATGTACATTCATATAGCCGATACCATAGAAAAAGACGCAGAGAAGGTTTCAGATGCTTTTGCAAATTTAATAAGAAGCTTTCAATCGGAGAATTTTCCTATATTTATTGCAGAAACACAGCGTTTGAAGAAAGATTACCCACAGGTTGTAGAGCTCGTGGCATTGGAGTTACTAGCGGCAATCAGAAGAGGCGATAAGAAGAAGATAAAGGGATTGTCAGAAATACTCGAACAAATTGATAAATCACATCCTGCTCTCTCTCAAATTAAGAAAGGCAAAAATTTGGGTAATGTTTTTGCACCGGCAATTTTAGTCGCACTTTTTGTCGTAGTTCTCGCAAATCTTATAATTTCTATCTTTTCTTTTACTACTTCCGATATAGCGACTTTTTCAAAGTTAAGTAATCAAATAGCAGGTATCGGTAAAACTTTGGAAAATCTCACTAATCAGAATGTTCAGAATAATGCACAGCTAACTTCATTAACGGAAAGTATGGAAAATTTAAAAGCAAATTTAGAAAAGATAAGCAGTTTAATAGAAGAAAGTAGAAATCAAAGTGCGAATGAAGGAAAAGTTGATACTGATACAACGGCAAAGATAAATGAGGAACTTGATAAATTTAAGAAAAATTTGGATAACATAGTGTTTTATATAAGATCCTTGGACAAGAAAATCTCCACTCTTAGTTCTTCCAGTAGAGCAAGCGTCGATAGTAAAGTGAAAACGTCCGAAACTGTTAGTCAAGACCGATTGATAGAGTCGATAAAGTATAACGAAGGACAGCTCAATAAGATTTTGGCTGACTTTGCTGAAGTCAAAAAAGTGATCGTAGACCTATCACGGAAACTTGATACAATTACCGCAAAATCAGTTCCGGATAAATCCAGTAGTGAGTACGATGAAAAGATTAACAGTATTCTTATATCCATAGAAAGGATAAGTTCAGAAATTAACCAAATTAAATTTAATATGGGAAGAACGAGTTACACACAAAGTACTAATACAACTGTTAGTACAACACAAACTGATATAGCGTTGCAAAATCTTCTAAGAGCGATGGAAAATGTTCAAGAACAGATTTCTTCACTCTCAAAACCGATTTCTGAAAAATCTGGAAGTTACGAGGTTACAAATGGAGTGAGTAGTGAAGAATTGATTGAAATCAAAAACACATTGAATACGATTTTAAAGCAATTGGATGAGTTTAAGGAGCAAATTGGTAATAAATTACAAGGTATAGAATCTACGGGTAAACAAGAATCTACTACCGTTTCAAATCAGGATAGCGTAGTTATAAAGAGTAGATTAGATGCCTTAGAAGAGAAGATTGAGGAAATGAAAAATTCAGTAAATGCACTTAAAGTGCCTGAAAGACAAAGTAGCGAGCTGAACGACACTGAGGTAAATGAATTAAAGGTGGCAATTTCGAACTTTGATAAGATGGTTAACGAACTTAAGAAATCGACAACGGACTCAAATCAAGACATCGCTAATATAAAGGGTAAGTTAAACAGCTTGGAACAGAAAGTCGAAGAGATCAAAGTTTTGGTAAGCACACTCAAGACATCGGAAAAAGAGCCAAGTCAAGTAAGTAGCGATGAATTGAGCTCTTTGAAAACGTCGATCTCAAACCTTGAAAAAGCTGTCAACGAACTTAAGAAATCGACAACGGATTCGAACCAAGATGTTGCCAGTATAAAGACTAAGTTAAGTAATTTAGAACAAAAAATCGAAGAGACAAAAGGTTTGGTAAGTGCACTTAAAACATCGGAAAAACAACCAAGTCAGGTAAATAGCGATGAATTGAATTCTCTGAAGACATCGATTTCAAGTCTTGAAAAAACAGTTGACGAATTGAAAAATACATTGAAGGACATCAGTGACCAAATTGCCGAGGTTAAAAACAACCTTGCAGAGATTAACAAAGCTACAAAAGTTGATAGTAGTGCTCAAAAAACGACAAGTATAAGTGATGTCCAGAGGGTTATAAGGGAAACCAAGGACTTGTATGAACTGTACCGTGCGGGTGTAGGGTACTACTCTAACAAATTTTACCAAGAAGCCTTGTATGTACTAACATATGTTGAAGACCAATTGGAAGGTGTAGATGTGTACTTCAAAGAAGATATATACTATTATCAAGTTTTATCTTATCTCAAACTTGGTGATAAACAAAACGCTCAGAAGAAATTCCAAGAGTATAAGAAAGTCTTCCCAAACGGTAGATATGTAAACGAACTTGGCGCTCTGTTTTAATACTTTAGTAATCTTAAATAATATGATTCGAGAGGTGTTTTCATTTGGAAAATCTTTACAATAGGGAAGTGAAACCATCAACTTACGAATATTTACCCATCGATTGGTCGAAAGTATTCGGGAATAACAACGGTATTATCGTAGAGATAGGATTCGGCGGTGGTGAATATTTACTAAATTACGCACAAAAGTATCCAAACAAAAACTTTGTTGGCTTTGAAGTTTCGATAACCTCTATGAAAAAGGCGCACAATAGAATTAAGGATTTAAATAACGTAAGACTTGTAATTACCGATGCAAGGTTCGGCATGAGAGAGTTCTTCTCTGACAAGAATGTTGAAAAGGTCGTTATGAACTTTCCAATTCCTTGGGATAAGAAAGCACATGAAAGAAGAAGAGTAATCATTCCTGAATTTTTCGATACTTTATCGAATGTACTCGTAGATGGTGGGATTTTTGAACTAGCAACAGATGTTGAATGGTACGCAAAACAAACAGCAGAGATTGCAACGGAAAAAGGGCTTTTTGAAGTACTTGAATTTATGGAAAATCCAGATAGAGAAATCAGAACAAGGTATGAGCAAAAGTGGATTAAGTACGGAAGGAACATATACTTACTTAGATTGAAAAAAGTTAAGCATACAGAAATAAATAGATTGATTGGAGGTATTCATGAAATGCCCCATGCAAAGTGTAAAGTTAATATAGAAAAATTCAACGAACTGACCGGAAAAGTCTTCAAAGAGAGACAATCGGTCGCAGTGATAAAGGGGATTTACAAATCGACAACAAACGATGCATATTTAATTAAGGTGATATCATCCGATAAGGATTTTCAGCAACATTACTATTTGGTTGCTTATCCGGAAGATAATGAATGGATAATCAAACTTGATAGCAGTTCAAATCCATACAGAACCCCAGCTGTTAAATGGTCGGTTAGAGCGTTAGCTGAGTTTTTGTCAAAGTGAGGGGGCTTAGTGATGAGATATTTTATCCTTGGTGCTGGGAGTTGGGGTTGTACTATTGCACAATTACTTAACGATAACGGACATGATGTGCTTTTGTGGGCTCATACAGATGAGCTTGCAGCAAAACTTAGCGAAACTAAGGCAATGCCCCATGTACCTGATGTTAAACTTGATGTACCTGTTACAAGCGATATCTCAAATGGAAAATTTTTCGACGTAATTGTCATAGCAACTCCTACACAATTTATTAGAAATGTGCTTGAAAAGATAGATTACAAACCGAACGTGGTATTAAACCTGTCGAAAGGTATAGAGATTTCCACAGGAAAAAGAATTTCAGAAATTGTAAGTGAAATTCTTGGATGTGATTACGCTATTTTGTCAGGTCCGTCACACGCTGAAGAGGTTGCTTTGAGATTACCTACAGCGGTTGTTGTCGCAGGAAAGTATGCAGATATCTTTCAAAAAGAATTTTCAAATGAGTATTTCAGAGTTTATTTGCACAACGACATAACTGGCATAGAACTTGCTGGGGCGTTGAAAAATGTGATAGCAATCGCTGCTGGTATAGTTGATGGGCTTGGCGGATGGGATAATGCCAAAGCGGCACTCATCACACGAGGATTGTATGAGATAACAAAATTTTCAACTCACTTTGGCGCTGATCCGATAACGTTTATGGGACTTGCCGGGATTGGTGATTTAGTTGTAACATGCGGTAGTAAACACAGTAGGAATAGAAGATACGGTGAGATGATAGCCAAAGGATTTGATCCAATTCATTTACTCGATGCGAGTAAAGAAATCGTCGAAGGTGCGTACACTTGTAAAGCTGTAGTAGAAAACTACGGAAACGATTTTGATCTACCGATAATAAAAGAAATTTACCAAGTGATATACAACGGTAAATCTCCACTTGAATCTATAAAATCACTTATGACCCGTTCGCTGAAGGTGGAAATGGAGGAAGTTAAAAAATGGTTGGAAAAGAATTTGAAAAATTAGTCGAAATAATGGCAACTTTGCGTGGTGAAAACGGTTGCGATTGGGATAAAGCACAGACGCATGAATCTTTAAAACCATATTTGATAGAAGAAGCCTACGAAGTGTTGAACGCCATCGATTTGAAAGACGATGAAGAACTCAAAGAAGAACTCGGCGATGTGCTTTTACAAGTAATCTTTCACTCCCAGATAGCAATGGAACGAAATGCATTCACGATATTGGACGTTATAAAAACGTTGAGTGATAAACTGATACGAAGACATCCACATGTATTTGCTGATGCAGAAGGTTACTCTTATGCAAGATGGGAAGAGATAAAAGCAAAAGAGAAAGGTGAGAAAAAAAGAACAAGCATCGGAGATGTTAACCACGCATTACCTGGATTATCGTTAGCACGAAGGGTTCAGGAAAACGCAGCGGGTGTTGGATTTGACTGGGTGAAAATAGAAGACGTTTGGGACAAGGTACATGAGGAAATTAACGAGTTAAAAAACACAAAGACATACGAAGAAACGGAAGAGGAAATCGGAGATTTACTCTTCGCTATAGTTAATTTATCAAGGTTTTTGAATGTTGATCCGGAAAGAGCTATTAGAAAAGCCACAGAAAAATTCATAGACAGGTTTGAAAAGATGGAAAAGATGATTGAGAATGAAGGTAAGAAAGTGGAAGAATTAAATCTTGAAGAGCTCGATGGATACTGGAACAAAGTAAAGGCGTTGGATCAGGAAGGGAAGGCATAAGCTCATATGATAGTATACGGACGGAATGTTTTAAAAGAGATACTCTTAAGTGCTCACCCTGTGAAGATGATTTATTTTTCCGATAGTCACGATAAAGAACTTGATTCTTTAATACAGAAAGTTAAAGAGAAGAACTTACCGTATACGATAGCTCCGAAGAATGTTCTCAAAAGATTATCAGGTGAAGAGAAGAATCAGGGAGTAGTTATAGATATAGGTGAGTTTCAATACGGTGATGAAAATAATCTTCCAGAGAATCCTTTCATAGTCCTTCTTGACCAAGTACAAGACCCTCAAAATCTGGGAGCGATAGTGAGAACATCCGTAGCAGCTGGTGTTGATATGGTCGTACTAACAAAAGACAATAGTGCACATGTGACACCGGGAGCAATCAAAGCCTCCGCAGGTACGATATTCAGAATCCCAATTGTAATTACCGTAAACCTTGCACGTTACATCGAAAAGCTAAAAGAAAAAGGTGTTTGGATATACGGTGCGGATATGCGAGGAAAACCAATCTGGCAAATTAAACTCGAAAGACCAATTGGTATAGTCTTTGGGAACGAAGGTAGTGGTATAAGACCACTTGTTAGAGAATCATGCGATGATCTAATCAGTGTGCCGATGAAAGCACCTATAGACTCATTAAATGTTTCTGTCAGTGCTGGGATAATCATTTACGAAGTATTACGAAGAGAGATGGGTGGATGATAATCCTTTCAGGTAATGTCAATTTACTTGATGAGTACGAACCTGATATATTAATAGTTACTAACATAAAAGGATACAATTTCGACGTACCCTATACCTTTTTTTTCGATGGCACAAAAGTTCTTATTTACCAATACAACACCGTAAAATTTGCCGTTGAAAGAAAGATAGATATAAAAATCGGAAAACAAATTTTCAGAATTTTGCTGGGAAACGAAATAGGTATAGCGGAAAATTACGTAAAATTGCCTCCAGATTTATTCATATGCTTCGAGAAAACGAATTATCCTTCGAAATTTTTCTACAGAAAAGCTCAGATGTGGATTGGCGCTCAGATTTCATCATCAAAAGTGCTTGGGCACATAATTTACAACGGCACGACAAACAGAATGTTGTTTGTATCTGAAGGTAAAGGAAATGCAAGTGTTTTGTTTGAAGGTACGACGTATCTTATCTTAGACGATGATTTTTTGAATGCTTCATTTGGATACAAGAAGGGAGAAAAAAATGATAAACAATAACTTTAAATTCGTTGCATTTTGCACGTCGGGATTGGAAGGTGCGGTGGCTATTGAACTTAAAAGTTTAAACTATAAGATCACATATTCCTCCTCCGGGAGGATATTTTTTACAGCAAACTTCGACGATATTCCGCTTTTGAATATGAAATTAAAATCAGTTGATAGAATAGCCCTTTTGATAATTGAATTTCAAGCCGAAACATTCGATGAATTGTACGATAATGTGTACAATAGCAATTTAAAAGAAATACTGGAGAGAAATGCAAAAATTACTATACAGAAAGTCAAAGTCACGAATTCGAAATTAAGTGCCACTGGAGCAATTGCCTCTGTTGTAAAAAAAGCGATACTGAATAACATAGGTGGAAGTAACGAAACGGGACCGGAATATCCATTCTTAATTATATTGAAAGATGATAAAGCGTATTTACTACTCGATACAACAGGGAAAGACGGATTACATAAACGTGGTTACAGGTTAAAAACAAGTAAAGCACCATTAAGAGAAACGATAGCCGCAGGTTTTATTATTCTTTCACGATGGAATAAAGATATTCCACTGTTCGACCCTTTTTGTGGAAGTGGGACGATACCTATAGAAGCGGCAACTATCGATATACCAAATGTGAATAGAACTTATGTATCTGAGAGATGGAAAGTACTAAAAACAACATGGGAAAAATCGAAAATAGATCTAAGAAAAATCAACATTGCGAAGGCAAATAATAGTGTGTTAATTTATGCTTCGGACATCGATTGCAAAAACATCCAGATAGCTCAAGAGAATTTTGAAAGAGCTAAGAAGGTTTTCAACGTGGATGCTAAGCTTGAGTTCAGGTGCATCGATTTCAAGAAATTAGAACCATTTTACGAATACTCATATGTAATATCCAACTTGCCTTACGGTGAGCGCTTAGATATGGATGTCCTCACAGACATAAAATTATTGAGAGAGAAATTCACGAATGCAAAATATTATTTACTCCACCCTTCGGAGAAATTTGAAAAATACTTTGGGAAAGCTACGAAGAAATTCAGATTCCAAAACAGCGGTATATGGACGTATGGGTATATGTATTATTAATCAAACCCGAAAGCTTTGCACTGTGAGGTGCTTTTATGCTTTTAATTGAGGAATTTTTCGATAATTGTTACCAGATCGCAAGTCAAGTGAACGAGACGACTTTAAATGAATTGATTGAGTACATTGAAGATAATATCGACAAGATAGATGACCCGCTGTTGTCCGATTTCGAGATTAAGTCAAAGCTTGATGAGTTTGCAGAGTATGTGACCTCTGCGAAAAAACTACCCACAGAACGAGCACTTAAAAGGCTCCAACAAGTACGTGGTATGGTTGAACGATTCAAATACAATTATTTGACCACTACGTTCGAATGTCTTGAACATCCCAAACCTCTTGAGACACCGATAAAATACGCAAAAGGAGTTGGACCATCGAGGGAGAAATTACTTAAAAAACTTGGTATAGAAACAATCGGCGATTTAATTAATTACTTTCCAAGAGATTACGAAGATAGAAGAAAGATTATACCACTGGCTTTCGCAAGAGAAAATGAAAAATTGACAACTAAAGGAATTATTAAAAGCGTTGAGAAGACAAAGAAAAATGACCTTGTGATTGTAAGTGCACTTTTGCAAGATGGGATAAGTCAGATACTCTTGAAGTGGTTCAATCAAGAATTTAAAGAGATGGAATTAAAGCAACTCATAGGTAAAGAAGTTTATGTAACTGGTACACCGAAACGAGGCTTTTTCGGTGCGATGGAGATACAAAATCCTGAAGTCACAATTAGCGAAACTCCAGAAAGAGAAATTCTCCCGATTTATCCACTTACGGAAAACCTTACTCAAAAAACTCTAAGACGTATTATACAAGATAACATAAGTGCAGTCTGTAACTACGAGGATGTAATTCCGCAAGAAATTGTTGATTTACGTAGACTGATAGACAAAAGACGTGCTTACGTTGGTATGCACTTTCCTAAAAGTTCATTTCACCAAAAAATTTCACGTAAGAGATTAGCCTACGAAGAGCTATTACTTTTTCAGCTTGCGCTGTTTTTATCTAAAAAGAACGTTGAAAAAATCGGTGGTATCGAAAAGAATTTCTCTGGTGAGCTTGTTGAAAAGTTCCTGAAAATCTTACCTTTCAAATTAACAAATGCTCAAATGAGAGCGCACAAGGAAATTCGAGAAGATTTGAGAAGTTCAAATCCGATGAATCGATTACTTCAAGGAGATGTTGGAAGCGGTAAGACTCTTGTAGCTGAACTTGCCATAATTGATAATTACGAAGCTGGTTATCAGAGTGCTTTCATGGTTCCCACGTCTATATTGGCAATCCAACACTATCAGAAGCTATTCAACCATTTAACAGACCTTGGAATACGGGTAGCTTTGCTTATAGGTTCAACAAGTCAAAAGGAAAAAGATAAAATCAAATTTGCACTTAAAAACGGTGATATCGATGTTGTCATAGGTACACACGCACTTATACAAGAAGACGTGCATTTTTCCAATCTCGGACTTGTGATTATAGATGAGCAACACAGATTTGGTGTAAAACAAAGAGAGGAATTGATCTCGAAAGGCAAAGTAGTTGACACACTCATAATGACTGCAACACCGATACCAAGGACACTTTCCTTGACTTTGTACGGTGACCTCGATGTCTCTGTGATAGATGAAATGCCACCGGGACGAAAGGAGATAAAAACGTTCACGCTCAGACACACACGGGCAAAAGAAATTTACAAATTCGTCAGAGAACAAGTTATCGAAAATGGAGACCAAGCTTACATCGTGTATCCTTTAATTGAACAATCTGAACAGATAAATGCTAAAGCAGCTGAAAAGATGTATAGAACGTTAAGCAAAGAAGCCTTCCCAGACATTCCAATGGGACTATTACACGGAAAGATGTCTGACATTGAGAAAAACGATGTCATGACCAAATTCGTAAAAGGTGAAATAAAGATACTCGTTTCAACTTCGGTTATAGAAGTTGGAGTTGATGTGCCAAATGCAACAATCATGGTGATAGAAAATGCCGAAAGATTTGGTCTTGCCCAACTTCACCAACTTAGAGGGCGTGTTGGTAGAGGGGACAAGCAAAGTTATTGCTTTTTAATAGTAAGCGAAGCAGGTGAAGAAGCATGGGACAGATTACAGTTTTTTGCAAGTACAACGGACGGATTTAAAATCGCTGAATACGATTTACGACTAAGAGGTCCTGGTGAATTCTTCGGTACACGTCAGCATGGAATGGCAGAGTTCAAAGTTGCAGATTTAATTTCTGATACTGAATTAATAATGTTAGCCAGAGAAGATGCAAAGAGTATAATTGAAAATTATCCAGAAAGCAGTATAATAAAGAAGGTTTTAGAAATATACAGTGAAAGGATAAAACTTTTGGATGTTGGATAACGAAAACCATGTGGTATAATAACATTGAAGTAGCTCGTAACTAATTAAAAAGGAGGTATATGGTGCTATGAAAAAGTATGTAAAAACACACGAATGGTTCGATACAGAAACAGGATATGTTGGGGTTTCAAACTACGCTCAAGATAAGCTTGGCGATATCGTTTATGTCGATTTACCACAAGTTGGAAGAGAAGTAAAAAAAGGAGAAGTAATCGTTTCACTCGAAAGTGTTAAAGCAGCTGGAGACGTATATGCACCAGTCAGTGGAAAGATTGTTGAGGTAAATGAGAAAGTTAATGTCTCTCCCGAACTTGTAAACCAAGACCCTGAAGGTGAAGGTTGGCTCGTTAAAATAGAAGCAACGAATCCGGCAGAGTTTGACGAATTACTAACCGAAGAAGAATACAAGAAAGTAATCGAGGAGGAATAATACAGCATGACTAATATAAATGCCTATTCAGTGCTAATGTTCATAGCTAACATAGTACTTGCAGTTCCAATAATTCTTGCAGTTTTACAACAGTCAAAAGCTTCAATGAACATTGCAAACGTCGTTTCGGTCGTTTATTTTATCATTTCTATTAGCTTTTTCTCAGACGATTTCAAAGCTTTCTTTACAAAACTTGGTATTTCGATCTCACCTGTTGCATATGCTGTTATCGCAGTTTTTACATTCATGATTGCCAAGAATTTCGGTGAACTGAAAGTTAGAAATGGTATGCGTAAGTCAGTCTATCTTGGAATAACACTTGTCGCTCTTAACATAGTTGACTTTTTCATTGTTGGAAATGCTGCATTGATACCACTCTTTTCTCTTACATGGGCTTTCGTTATTTGTATAGTCGTCGGACTTATGAAGTGGAATGTTCAGTAAAATAGTCTAAAAGTGCAAAAAAGAGCGTATAAACGATAATAAAGGCGTTCCGTAAAGGAATGCCTTTATTTTTTTGAATTTGTGGTATAATATTTCGGACATAGGATGCAGAAAAACTATTTTGGTGATTGGAGGTGTAGCGATGAGAAAAACTAAGATAGTTGCAACTATTGGACCTGCTTGTGAATCCGAGGAAAATATAATAAAACTTGTGGAATGTGGTGTTAACGTGTTCAGATTGAACTCTTCACATGAGACTATAGATATACACAGAGAAAGAATACACAGACTAAAACGTGTCAGAGAAAAAGGATATAATTTTTCTATCTTACTTGACCTTGCAGGTCCAAAGATAAGAACAGGTAAATTCGAAAGTGAGTATGTAACATTAGAGAATGGAAGTACCGTTGAGATAGTGTGTGGCGAGGAATTCATTGGTAGCGAAAAAAGATTTTGGATCAATTACGGTAAACTCTATGAAGAAATAAACCCATCCGATAAAATTCTTATCAACGATGGTGCAGTTGCGCTTGTTGTTGAGAAAGTTATTGCTGGACAAAAAACTATTGTATGCCGTGTCGAAAGGGGAGGAACAATCACTCATAAACGTGGTGTTAATTTACCTGGTGTAGACATATCAATTCCTTCCATCACAGAAAAAGACAAAGAGTTCATAAAGCTTGGTAACGAAGAAGGTATCGATTTCTTTGCGCTTTCGTTTGTTAGAAAAGCTAAGGATATTCAAGATGCAAAAGAATTGACAGATATTCCAATCGTAGCTAAGATTGAAACACTACAGGCACTTGATAATTTGGAAGACATCGTTATGAATGCCGATGCAGTTATGGTTGCACGTGGTGATTTGGGAGTTGAAATTCCAATCTCGCAAGTACCAATCGCTCAAAAAAGGATAATAGAGATAGCTAACTTGTACAAAAAACCGGTTATCACAGCAACTCAGATGCTTGAAAGCATGATAAACAATGCAACACCAACAAGGGCAGAAGTTACAGATATTTCGAACGCGATACTTGATGGTACGGATGCTATTATGCTCTCAGCAGAAACTTCCATAGGAAAATATCCATGCGATGCTGTTAGAGTCATGGACGAAGTTGCTAAAAATACGGAGAACTACATGGAAGAATACGAAGCCTTCAGGTTAGACTGGCTCAAAGAATACTCTTCAAGTTTCGATGTCTCAAGTGCAATTTCTTACGCAGCAACGACTTTGGCAAGAAACGTAGAAGCCAAGCTTATAATAACGGCAACAAACACAGGCTCAACGGCTATCAACGTTTCGAAATACAAACCCTCAATACCAGTCATGGCTGCAACCAACAATCCAAGAACGTATTACAGACTCTGCTTAAGTTGGGGAGTCATACCAGTTATGTTGGAAGAAAAACTCACAACAGATGAAATGATAGATAGCGTTATAAACAAAGCTAAGCAACTTGGATTTGCGAAGTCCGGTGATAAAGTGATAATTGTTGCAGGTATCCCATGGGGTAAACCGGGAACAACGAATACAGTGCAAGTACAACAAATAAAATGATGTTAGCTTCAAAAAATTAATACGAAATCCATAAATTCCTACTTGAATTTAACAAGATAATTGGTATAATATACCACGTAGCAGTATCTTCCGTTTAAAATCGAAAAATACAATATAAAGGAGGAAGCGGTCATGGCAAAATGCGAAATTTGCGGTAAAGAACCAAGAGCCGGTAAAAACGTTAGCCACTCAAACAGACACACAAACAGATGGTTTAAACCAAATGTTCAAAAAGTAAGAGTACTTTGCGAAGATGGAACAGTTAAAAGAATGAACGTTTGTACAAGCTGCTTAAAAGCAGGAAAAGTGAGAAGATACGTAAGCAAATCACAATCCGTAGCAGTGGAGGCATAAAAAGCGGGGATACCCCCGCTTTTTTTGAAGTATGATGTTCAGAGTGAAGAGAAGTTACAAATTATTTATTACATCAATTGCAATTTTAAGCACAGTCTTTGTGCTTTTTCTTTTTTTACATCAACTTTCGAAAGTAGCTTTGATTATCTCATCAATAGCTTATGCAGGAGTCTTGCTTCTAACAGCAGAAGCTTACTTCTTTTTCGTGGAATTGGAAAATTTATCCATTAAAAGCATGTATTTCAAACTGAAATTAGATGATATAATAGAAATTGATGATTCTTTTTTTGGAACAAGGATTCGAACACGTTGGAAGGTTTATTATTTACCACCGATGGAAAAAATGAGTATTTTGAAAGAACTTGTTAAAAATAGTAAAAAAGAGTTTAATATGTTCAGAACAAGAAGAATGGGAAATGGGGATGAGCTGTAGTGGAGAGTAGAAGAACTTACGCTATTATCAATGTAAGAAATTACTTGAACAATTTAAAATTCTTTCAAAATCATTGTGCACCAGCCAAGGTCATGCCCGTGGTTAAAGCAAATGCATATGGACACGGTGCTGTGCAGTTAGCGCGTGCCGCTGAAAGAGCAGGTATTGATTACTTCGCCGTAGCTTTTCTTGAAGAAGCTATAGAATTAAGAAAACATGGTATATCAAAAGATATACTTGTCTTTAATTATGTTGAACCGGACATGCTTCACATCGCTCAACAAAACAATATCACAATAACACTTTATTCTTGGGAACAGCTTTGGAGATACACAAAACAAATTTGGCGACCAAAAGTACATATAAAGATAGATACCGGAATGCGAAGACTCGGTGTGATGCCTGAAGAAGCAAGGGATTTTTTGGATGCTGTCAGAAAAGCTGGCTTTGACGTCGAAGGTGCTTACACACACTTTGCCGTTGCAGATAGCTTGGATGAAGAAGATGTGCAATTCACCAAAGAACAAGCTCAACTTTTTGAAAAATTGGATTTAGACGTGCGTATAAAACACGTGTGCAACAGTGGTGCATCTGTTTCAAAAGTTGTCAATTGCTTTGATTACGTAAGGGTAGGCATAGCAAGTTATGGATTACAACCAAGCGATAGTGTTTACAGTAACGAATTGAAGCCTGTACTAACTTGGAAGAGTGTTGTTTCACATGTAAAAACAATTCAGCCCGGGGATAGTATAAGTTACGGTAGAACGTTTAAAGCCTTCATGGAGATGAAAATTGCGACTATACCAGTAGGTTACGCAGACGGTTACTGGCGTCATCTTTCCAACAAAGGTTACGTACTTATCCACGGTGAGAAATGTCCAATCGTTGGACGAGTTTGTATGGATCAATTCATGGTCGACGTATCACACCTTGATGATGTGAAAATAGGTGATGAAGTTGTTTTGATAGGAAAGCAAGGAAATAATGTCATAACCGCTGAGGAGATTGCAAAACTTGTTGGCACAATAAATTACGAAGTTACGTGTCGAATATCTGAAAGAGTGCCAAGAAAATACGAGGGGATGGAATTGTGAATTTACCTAAGGAATTGCTTGAGAAATTACGAACACCGTATGTTGAAGAACTTGATAAATTCATCGAAAGAGAAATAGATGGAATATTCAAAGTCAAAAGCAAGAAATTACAAGAAACCAAAGACGGTAAGAAATTTTTGCTTTTAACTCTCGAAGACCGTACCGGTAGCGTTAGAGCGGTGGATTGGTACAACGCGGAAAAGAACGATCAAGTGTTGCAAACTGGTACGGTAATTAGTGTCACAGGTAAGGTCGTCTATTTCGATGAAAGATTACAAATAAACATATCGAATTCAGAAACGGCGATAAAAAAACTTTCGGAATCAGAGTACGATATTGAAAGATTCGTATCTAAAGCGACAAATCCAGAAGAAATGTTTAAAGAACTCTTGAATATCATTGGGAGCATCAAAGATAAGGATTACAAGAAATTGCTCGAAATGTTCTTCGTTGAGGATAAGAGTTTTGCAGAAGCATTTAAAAATGCTCCAGCAGGAATGCGTATACATCATGCATATATAGGTGGCTTACTTGAACATTCTCTAAATGTTGCTAAGATGGTTGACCAAGTTTGCACACTTTATTCACAACTTGACAGAGACCTTTTAGTAACAGGAGCGCTTTTACACGATATTGGAAAGGTTAAAGAATATACCATTAATCAACGTGGTATCGAAGTTACAACGGAAGGCGAATTACTTGGGCATATCATAATGGGTGTTGAATACATTAGCCAGAAAGCCAGAGGACTTTCGTACGAGAAAATCCTCAAATTGAAACACCTTATAGCATCACATCACGGTGAGTTCGAATGGGGAGCTCCCGTTGTACCAAAGACCGCCGAAGCGCTTGTTTTACATTACATAGAGAATATGGATTCGAAGATAAATAGAGTGTTTCAAATCATAGAAAAAGAAGACAACGGAAAAGAATGGAGTGAGTATGATACAAATCTTAGCAGAAGGTTCTTACTCAAGTGATAGGAAAATAAGCAAAGACTTCCAAGAGTGGTGATAATATGGCGACGAAAAAGACTCAGAAAAAGACAACGAGCAAGTCAGAAAACAAAGAAAAATCCACGAAAGTTGCGAAATCTGTCAAGCATGAAAACTATAATTCAAATGCTTCAACGGTTATAATCGTTGAATCTCCTGCAAAGGCTAAGACCATAGAGAGTATCCTCGGAAAAGATTACCAAGTTATATCCTCTAAAGGTCATGTACGAGATTTACCTCAGAAAGAATTCGGCGTTGACCTTGAATCATTAAACATGGAATTTGAAATAATCCCGGGCAAAGAACCGGTGGTTGAACAGATAAAAAATACAGTTAAAGGGAAAGACGTATTACTCGCTTCAGACCCTGATAGAGAAGGTGAAGCGATAGCTTGGCATCTTGCTACATTACTTAACGTGAAAGGTAAAAACAGAATAACGTTCTCTGAAATCACCCCCAAAGCTATTCAAGAAGCTGTAAAATCACCAAGAGAAATCGATATGAACAAAGTAAATGCACAACTTGCAAGACGTGTGCTCGATAGAATCGTTGGATATAAGATAAGTCCTTTGCTGTGGAAGATACTGAAAGATGCAAAGAGTGCTGGACGTGTCCAATCTGCAGCACTTAAAATAATCTGTGAGAGGGAAAGGGAACGTTTCAAATTCGTCCCACAGAAATACTACAAAGTCTGGGTAGAAGTTGCTGGTTTAAAAGCGAATTTAACAAAATTAGGCGATAAAAAATTAAAGCCAACCGAAATTACCAAAGAAATCGCCGATGATGTTTTGAAGAATGTAAAAGAAGTTGAACTGTTTGATATAGACATAAAAGAGGTCAAGAAAAATCCACCACTTCCATTTATTACAAGTACACTTCAACAAGATGCTTCGAGTAAACTTGGCTTTTCAGTTGCAAAAACGATGAAGATAGCTCAAGAACTGTACGAAGGTGTTGATACTCCGGAAGGTCATATTGCTTTCATAACTTACATGCGTACTGATTCTACAAGGATATCAGACGAAGCAAAGGAAGCTGCTGAGAACTTCATCACATCACATTTCGGTGAACAATACCTCGGTGAGGAAGGTAAAAGAAAGACGAAAGAAAAGAGTAAAACAAAGGTTCAGGATGCACATGAATGTATAAGACCTGTAAATGTGACACTCACACCCGAAAAGGCTCAAAAATTACTTGATAAAGACCACGCAAAGCTATACGAACTAGTCTGGAAAAGGTTTTTAGCATCTCAGATGAGTAGTGCGGTATATAAACAATACAGCTACGATTTCAAAAGTGGTGATTATATATTCGAAGCCTCGATTCGTGAGAGGATATTCGACGGATTTGAAGCCGTTTACAGTACAGATAACGAAGTCAGTGAAGAACACAAAGAATTAAAAGTTGGAGAAAGTTACAAAGTTGAACCTAAAACTGCAGAAGCAGAAACAACGCCACCTGATAGGTACAGTGAAGCAGCACTCGTTAAGGTACTGGAAAGCGAAGGAATAGGCAGACCGAGTACGTACGCCACTATAATCCAAACACTTTTAGACAGAAAATACATCGTCAAAAACCGTCGTACTCTCGTTCCAACTGTACTTGGTTTTGTGGTTAACGATTACCTTGAAAAGAGATTTCCAGATATAGTCGATAAAGGATTTACAGCCGAAATGGAAAAACAACTCGACGAAATAGAAAACGGTGCGAAATCTTGGAAAGAAGTAATAAAGAACTTCCTTAAAGAATTCAGTAAAGACTTACAAAACGCACAAAAAGAATTTTTCACAATAGACTACGAAACGAATAAACTATGTGAAACGTGCAACGAACCATACCACCTACGTGTTGGAAAATACGGACTTTACTTGAACTGTCCAAAATGTAAAGTGAATAAATCGATAAAAACGGACGAATTTGGTGTACTCCTCGATGGAAAGATGAGCTTTATAGAAGAAGCCCAGGAAGGTACAGAAGAAACAACCGAAGATAACGAAAATCAAGCAAAAGCTAAGAAATTTTATAAAAAGACCACAAAGACCACAAATCAACAATCAAAATCAAAGAACCGCAAATCGTAAGTCGGACTCCGGATTCCGGTTTCCGGACTTCGGTAAAAGGAGTGATTCCGTGCTCTGGGCTATAGGAGATGTGCATGGCTGCCGGATTGCACTTGAGCGTTTAATATCAGATATATCACCTACCGAAAACGACAAATTGATATTCCTTGGTGATTACATAGATAGAGGCCCAGATTCTAAAGGTGTGGTCGATTATCTCATCGAACTTTCAAAGCGTGTCAATTGTGTTTTTCTCAGAGGTAATCACGAACAGATGCTCTTGGACGTTGTCGATAACGGTGATGATACATACCTTTGGTTGATAAACGGTGCGCAAGCAACATGGCGAAGTTACGGTAATCTTCAATTGTTGATTTCAAACGAAGAACATATGGAATTTTACAGAAACACGAAATTTTACCATATAGAGGATAATTACTTATTTGTACATGGTGGAGTGCGACCGAAAGTTCCAATCGATAAACAAGACGTGAGAGATCTAATCTGGATAAGGGAAGAATTCATAACAAAAAGTCATGGACTTGGTTACACTGTTATCTTTGGACACACACCATTTGAGGATGTATTAATTATGGAAGATAAAATAGGCATCGACACAGGTTGTGTTTACGGTGGAAAATTAACAGCATACAATCTAACTTTATCCAAAAAAGTGCAGGTGAGTTGTGGAAATGAATAGTATATTGAGACCTATCATAGCTGGCGTATTAATGGGCTGGGCGAATGTGATACCGGGTGTTAGTGGTGGAACGATTGCTGTTATAACTGGTGTGTTCAAAAGGCTGATAGATGTAATCAACAACCTTATGAGTTTCAAAATCAAAAAGAAAGATTTTGCATTTTTACTTCTCATCGGAATTGGTATTCTTTTTGGATTATTATCTGGGAGTAAGTTGCTTGCATGGTCGTTTAAGAATTACTCATTTTACACCTATAGCTTCTTTTTCGGACTGATACTGTTTTCTCTTATAGACTTTAAGAAAGATATCCCAAAATTCAGAATCGTAGAGTTTTTAATAGGAACGGCGTTGGTTATAATTCCATATCTTTACTCACATTCAAAACTTCAAAGTACTGGTACAGTGAACGTGAACTACTTTTTTCTCTTCTTATCAGGTGCGATAGCAGGTGGTTCGATGATACTCCCCGGTTTAAGTGGTTCACTTATGCTTATGATTTTAGGATTTTACGAAAAGGCAATAAACACAGTTTCAAGACTTACAAATTTTGTGAGTTTCAGCATTAAAGATGCAATCTTCTTAATTGTACTTGGAATAGGTGTGTTATTTGGAATAGGTGTTATATCGAAAGTTTTAAAGATCTGGTTTGAAAAAGCAAAAGAATCGATTTTGAATTTCATACTCGGTTTAGTTGCAGGGTCTCTTTATCCGATAACACCATCTTTCCATGGTAATGGTAGCACATTTGGAATGTTACTTTGGATTGCGATAGGTAGTGTTGTTGTGTATTCTATAAGTTTAATTAAAGAATGATGTTATACAAGGGGGAAGTAGAATGAGTTACAAAGAAGAAGTAAGTTCGATACTTGAACAAGCAAAAAAAGAGATATCACAAGCTTCAAGTACAAAAGAACTTAACGATTTGAGAGTTAAATACCTTGGTAAATCCGGTGTTGTCACCGGTCTTATGAAACAACTTAAAGACTTACCAGCTGAAGAAAAGCCAGTTTTTGGTAAAATTGTTAACGAATTGAAAGAAAACATAGAAGCACTCCTTGAAGAGCAAAAAGAGAAATTATCGGAGCTTGAGAAAGAACAGATATACAAGAAACTCTGGGTTGACCCAACAATGCCAGGTGCACGCAGATCTGTTGGACACTTACATATTCTAACAAAAGTCAGAAAAGAACTCGAAGACATTTTCATATCAATGGGCTTTTCTGTTGTCGAAGGTCCAGAAGTGGAAACACCATGGTTCAACTTCGATGCATTGAACACACCAGAGTGGCATCCTGCACGTGATGAACATGATTCATTCTATATAAACGAAGAATACTTGTTAAGAACGCACACATCTCCAGTTCAAATAAGAACAATGTTGTCAAGAAAACCACCACTCGCTATAATTTCGCCAGGTAGAGTATATCGAAGAGATTACGATGCCACACACCTTCCCATGTTCACACAAATGGAAGGATTGTACGTAGATCACGATGTCACAGTCAAGCATCTAAAATACTTCCTTGAAGAATTTGCAAGAAGATTACTCGGTGAAAATACGAAAATCAGATTGAGACCAAGTTTCTTCCCATTCACAGAACCAAGCTTTGAAGTGGATATATACTTCAACAACAGATGGTTTGAAGTACTTGGTTCTGGTATGGTACATCCAAACGTATTCAAAAATGTTGGTTACGATCCAGAAGAATGGAAAGGGCTCGCTTTCGGATTTGGAATAGAAAGAATTGCAATGGTTAAGTACGGAATTAAAGACATTAGAGACCTTATTAGAAACGACGTAAGGTTCTTGGAAAATTGGTAAGATTTGGTAAGGCAATAATTTTAACGGAGGATAAGATGGTATCAGGCTTACTCTTAGTTGACAAAGAAAAAGGACCAACTTCGCATGATATAGTAGATAGAGTAAGAAAAATATTAGGTATAAAACAAGTGGGACACGCGGGGACACTTGACCCATTCGCAACAGGTTTGTTGGTCATAGGGCTTGGAAAAGCGACAAGATTATTGGAATACTTACAAGGTGAGACGAAAATTTACAACGTCAAAATGCAACTTGGAATCATCACGGATACATTCGATATTACCGGACAGATAATGGAAGAACACCCCGTGAAAGTTACCGAAGATGAGATACTCAAAGCTATCAATTCATTCATCGGTACATACAAACAAGTACCACCAGCGTATTCGGCAAAGAAGTATCAAGGTAGAAAACTTTACGAACTTGCTCGGGAAGGTAAGATAATTAACCTACCACCTCGGGAAGTGAGTATATACGAAATTGCTGATATCAAAATAGAGCTTCCCTATGTTGAATTTAAAACAAAAGTATCCTCTGGAACATACATAAGAAGCTTGTGCATGGATATAGGATATGCGCTCGGATGCGGGGCAACAGCTGTCGAATTAAGAAGGATACAAGTTGGTAAATTCAAAATCGAAGATGCCGTGAAACTGGATAAAAGTGATACACCTGATAAGTTGATTAGTCACATAGTCCCGATGGAAAAGATACTTGATTTTCCGAAATTGCACGTTAACGACAGAGATAAAATTTACAATGGTATACATCCAAAAGTTGATGATATAATATCAATGGATGATTTTGCTAAAGATGATTTGATCCAAGTAATATGGAACGGACAATTAGTTGCTGTAGCGATAGCAGAACGAAATTCTGATTTTATAAAAACATTGAAAAGACAACAAAGAAACGAACGCATAGCTACGCTAAAAAAAGTTTTCAAAATGGATTCCGATACGAAAATTGAGGAGGAATAACAATGAAAGTTGGAATCGTTGGACTTTCGCAAGTTGGTAAGACAACAATATTTTCACTTTTAACGGGAATAGAAGTTGATTTATTCTCACAAGAACATCAAAGAGGAACAGCAAAGGTACATGATAAGAGAGTTGATATACTCACGAAGATGTACGAACCGAAGAAAGTCACGTATGCTACACTGGAATTTTTCGATACACCCGCTTTGAAGATAAACGATAAGAAAGAGAGAACAGCGGTTTTCAACTTGTTACAAAATGTCGAAGCGATGCTGATAGTTGTTAGAGCATTCAAAAACAATGCCGTACCTTATCCAGAAGTGGAGAAACCAATCGACCAATTGAAAGCTACTCTCGATGAATTTCTGTTCAGAGACCTCGATGTTGTAACAAGCAGAATAGAACGCTTGGAAAATGCTAAAAGAAAGCTCGAACCGAAAGAAGAAATCGAGCTTAAACTATTGAAAAGAATACAGGAAGCACTCGAAAACGAACAACTGCTTTCCAAAATCGAACTTTCGGAAGAAGAAAAGAAAATGCTTGGAGGATTCTCACTTGCAACACTTAAACCTATAGCCGTTGTCGTTAACCTCGACGAAGAACAATTCACAGAAAAAGCATACGAAACAAAGAACGATATCGTTGAGCTATGTGAAAAAAATGGCTTTGCTTACGTTGAGTTATGTGGAAAACTTGAAATGGAACTGAATGCATTAAGTGAAGAAGAAAAGATGGAATTGCTCAAAGACCTGGGAACAGAAGAAACTGGTATTCAAAGGTTATCAAACGCTCTTTATAAACAATTTGGACTAATTTCATTCTTCACGGTTGGAAAAGATGAAGTACGAGCATGGACATTGAGGAAAGGTGCGACAGCTGTCGACGCAGCAGGAGCTATACATACAGACCTTGCAAGAGGATTTATCAAAGCTGAAATCATAAAGTACGATGATTTGACAAAACTTGGTTCAGAAAAGGCAGTAAAAGATGCTGGATTGATGAAATTGGTAGGAAAAGAGCACATCGTAGAAGACGGTGATATAATTACAATTAGATTCAATGTTTAAAAAACTGAACTTGATAAATTAGGAAGGGGTGTAATTATGCCTAAAACAGATCCAGTTGTAAAAGTGAACGAAAATGTATACGTTGTTAGAGACAGGGTCGTCGCCGTTGTTCCAATAAGCTCAACTATCTCAAGAAGGATAAGAGCAAGTAACCAACTTGGTGGAAAGATGGTGAACCTTTCGTACGGAAAAGAATGTCAAACGGTCATATTCATAAACAGTGGGCACAGCTTACTCCTTGCAGAACCAGCAAAAGAAGTCAAAAAAAGAATATGGGGTGAGTAATTACAC
>Ga0209289_100291_pt1 | contig 29300 bp, 29 predicted proteins | sample GXS110809BmetaG_FD_184121 | JGI IMG/M metagenome (GOLD analysis project Ga0209289, IMG submission 184121) | Hot spring microbial communities from Gongxiaoshe hot spring, China to study Microbial Dark Matter (Phase II) - GXS 110809B (SPAdes)... ...
GTGAGGCGATCAAGCGGTTGAGCATCTTGCCCAACTTTACAACCCGTTGCTCCGACATCGCAAAGTCCTTCGGTGAAATGTAGCCCAAGTCTTTGGCGAGAATTAGGTGATACATCGTCTCGTTGAGGGAAGCCCTTGCCGTCAGCAAAAAGCGCCGATACTCTTTCCGACTGGCGCTGCCATGCCCCTCGGCTATATTGGCGGCAACTGAAGCAGCGGAGCGCCTCAATTGAGCCGTCAACCCATAGAGTTCCTCCCGTGGGAACGAACGAGTCAGTTGATAAATCACCAAAACCAACTGGTGCGCTTCCTGCCAAACTTGCAACTGCCGAAAATCCCGAATTTGTTCCATTTCCCTCACCTCCCAGTCGGTTGGTCTTTTGTCTCTCGCCACCTTCCAGTCCCAAGTCCCCAGTCCCGACGGAAAGTGTTGCCACTAACTTCGCTTCCTTCACTGTCTCCTTTCCCGCATTACGGACATCCACAGGCAAGCGCAAGGTTTCACCCGCTGCAAGGTTTTCAGGCAACACGGCGTCGGTTTGCAACGCCAACACCTCCCGCACCATTGCCCCGACGATTCGTTGTGCCTCAGCGAAATCGGCGGCGATGTTGCTGCCGTCAGGTTGCTGTCGCCACTCTTCCGCCAACTCTTGCAACCGCGCCAACCATTGCACCCATTCGGCAGCCGTTTTGGGAAGCGTTTCGGCAGCCCGCTTCGTCGCTTCCTTGAGCGTTTCGGGTGCTTGAGGTCGGCGTTGCGATTTACTCACTGCCCGACGCAAGTGCGTTTGGGCAAGCGATGCCATTGATGGTGCGGTGCCTTCGGAAGGTGTTAACCAGAGGACTGCCGTTTCGCGGGGTGAAAGCGTTCCACCCAGTAAAATCGTCAAGCGGGAAAATTTCGTCTCACCGACGGCAAACGGGAAAGGTTTCAAATCCGTCAACACCCAAACGGTCAAGTTGCGGACATCCCGCTCACGCAAGCCCAACTTGGCAGCATCAATGGCGATGGTGGCGTTTTGCATCTGGTCGCTTGCGTTGTAAACGGTGAAATGCAGATTGCCATCGCCCCATCGCCCGAACCGTTCTACCAAAACCTTCTCGTTGTCGCTCCAAGCGTAAGTTATCGGCTCCCATCCCGCTTCGCATAGACGAACGATGAGCGGCACATACCTGCGGAAAAGGTGGCGGTCTCGGTTGTGAAATTCGGGCGTGTTCCAGTAGTTGCCATAAGCGCCAGCACCCGGTGCAAAGCAAGAAGGCGGGAAACCGTAAAAGAGCGCCCAGCGAAAGTAATCTTCGGCAACTTCAGCGGTGAACACGCGGTCAAAAAACTCGTTGTTGAGCGGCAGGAAGGGTTTGCGATATGCCAAAACCCGTCGGTAATCAAAGAAGGCGAAATCGTCCCGCTGGCGCGTCCAACGGATTTCGTTCCCGCCGACATCAACCCAATGAGCGTGGAACGGAAAGCCGTAGCCGAACCCGTTCGCCATGACCAACTTGCCCGCAGCGTGCAGTTGCTCGGCAGCATGGGCGAGATACTCGTAAATTCCGAAGGCTGCAAGTTGCGTCGGCTGTTTCGTCCGCCAACTGAAGGTCAGCGGGAAATCAGCGACGCGCCAGTGGTCGCGCCGATAGTTCTCGTTCGGCATCACCCACTCGCCAAAGCCGTCAAAGTAAACCCCATCAAGCCTCTCATCTGTCAAAACCGCCTGCAATGTCTTGTCCATCGCTTTCGCCTTTGTTTCTGCGTCCCTCGTCCCGCGTCCCCCGTCCCGCTCAATATCTGGGTCAGCGTTGACGAGGAAATTGTAAAGAGTTTGCCCACCAGCCCAATGCACTGGGTCGGTTTTCTCAACGCGCATGGAAAAGCGCCCTTGCTCATCCTGGACGCCACACGACTTGACAATTTCGGCAAGGTTGGGATGTTGCTCCCGCTTGTTCGGGTAAGCAAAAAGTTGCTCAACGGTCAAATTCGTCGGCGCATCGGGAGGCAAGTAAAACCAAGCCGACCAAGGCTCTTCGTAGCGGAAGTTGTAGATGTTGTGCTGGCGGTTGAAATCGGGATTTTGTGCGCCTTCGTGATAAGCGAAGCCGAAGTCCTCAAAATCAACGATTTTTGCGATGTCGGTGAAAGGCATCCAGATGCCGAAGCGTTTGACGCGGACACGGAAACTTTCAGGAAACAGTCGGTAGAACTTGTCGGCAGCCGCCCTCATGCCCCACCTCGGTTCGTCAAGGGCGTAAATCGCAAACTTGAAAACCGCCGTGTTCGGTTTTCGTTCACCTGTCCCGTGTCCCTTGTCCCGTGTCCCACCCTCAGGTGAAAGCCCGAAGTCCCATTCCAACCGCAACTGCTTTTGGGCAGCGTCGTAAACGAAGCGGTGGATGACGGGCAAATCCAGCGAAATGCCCATTGCAATGCCAGCATCGTCGGTGTTAAGGGCGCAGAACGGGTAAGGTGAATGCTCGCCGCGAGTTCCATAGCGAACGGTTGCAGCGTAGCGGGTTGACAATTTCACATCAACTCGCCGTGATGTCCTCAGGTTGTCCCACCAAAGCCAATTAGCGGCATCAAGGGGCAAGGCGAACGCAAGGACGACGGCTCGGTCAGAGTTTGTCAAGTTGCGGATTGTCCCCTCGCAGAAAATTGCGTCGGGGCGTTCAGTGAATGTCGCAACAAGTTCAATTTCCAAGCCGCTCGCTTGAACAATGACAGCATCGCCTTTTCGCTCAACTTTGCCCTTGAGGTTTGTCCACACCAAATTTGCGGGCGAATCTTTTGGCTCGGCAACGAGGAAGCCTCCGACACCCCTAAAGCGTTTGCGGGAAAGTTGCACTTCTTGAAGTGAACCATCTGCAGCAAAGGCGTATTTTAACCCATCCCTCGTGGAAAGCGTTTGTGCCCCCACCATCGCCGCCGCTGCCATGACTAACCCCATCAACGCCATGACTTTGACCATGCCCATCACCGCCTTGAATTGTGATGCAGCGAAGGCAACACCAACCATTCGGTGTGGCATAAAATCGTGCCCGACAGTTGCATCGGTTGGTAGGGGTGAACCTTATGCCCGACGCGGTTTGCAAGGAACGCACTCACCGTTTTAGGCAAGGTCACGAGCGCCGAAGTAATTCGTCCTTCTGGGGTAATTCCCATCGGGGCAAAAGGTGAACTTCCAGACCCAACTGGTCGCAGACCCGCTGGACAACAAAATCCACCAACTCCTGCACCGTTTGGGGATGGGTGTAAAAGGCAGGGTTGGCATCCACGATGATAGCCCCTGCTTCGGTGACGGCGACCATGTTGCGCAGGGTGATCAAACTCAAGGGCGTTTCGCGGGTGACCAAAATCAGTTTCCGTCGCTCTTTTAGCATCACTTGCGCCGCCCGACCGATAAGGTCATCAGCAAGCCCTGTGGCAACTTTGGCAAGGGTGTGGGTGCTGCAAGGGATGATAACCATCGCGCCATAGCGCGCCGACCCGCTGGCAGGGGGTGCCGTCAAGTCTTTGGGATGAAAGGCGGTCACTTTGGCGGGGTCTATCCCCAACGCTTTTAAGTCGGGACGGCGATGGCTGAGGTTGATGCCCAATTCGTGGGCGAACAACATCCGACCTTGCTCGGACATGATGAAGGCAACCTCTTCCACTTGTTCGTGAGCCGTAAGCACTTGCAAAAGCCGTTGGGCATAAAGTGCCCCACTGGCACCCGTGACGGCGACGATGACGCGCATGCTTGCCCCACCTTTCGCAATGGCATGGCAGAAAGAAAGTGTGCGGCGTGACACAATTTTGAGGCGCGTTGGGCGTTCACTTCTTCCCGATGTCAAGAGGTGACAGACGGTGAGCACAACGGATCAGGAGTTTGCGGCGCTGGACTGGCTCTATCAGGAAATCATCCTTGACCACTACAAGCGACCCCGCAACTTCGGGACGCTGGACAGTCCCGATGCGGTAATGGAAGAGGAAAACCCGTTTTGTGGCGACCGCATCGCCCTTTACCTGAAGGTGGAAGGCGACCAGATTGCTGACATTCGGTTTTCGGGGCGGGGTTGCGCCATCAGCCAAGCATCGGCGTCCATGATGACGGAGCGGGTGAAAGGGATGCGATTGGAGCAAGCCCTTCAATTTGCCGAAGAGTTTCGGCAGATGATGCGGGGCGAAAAACCCTTCCCGCCTGAGGGCGAACTGGAAGACTTGGATGCCTTGCGAGGCGTGCGGGAATTTCCCGTGCGGGTCAAATGCGCCACGCTGGCTTGGGACATCTTGCAGCGGTCGGTGGCGAAACTCTTAAACGAAAAGGAGGGCTGATAGCCGGTGCGGTTGTATGTGCAAGTGGACGGCGAACGCCATGCCTTTGTTGGCAACATGGCGAAAGTCTTTGAGCAACTGAGACAGGTGGCGGAGGGCAAAACGGTGCGGGTGCTGACGGTCTTTTACGACAGCACGAAAGAGAAACGCCGCTTCAAACGGGAGTGGCGGGAAGCAGGGAAAGATTTGTTGCAAACCGCCCAAAATTATCTGGCTTGGTGGCAGCAAGTGCAGGCACGGAAGTTAAAGCGTCAACAAAAGCGGGCGTGAAAGACAAAAGGTGCCAGGTCCGAGCGACCTGGCACCGACCGCCTCTCATGGGCTCTCCTCGCCTTTGCTTTCTTCCGAGGTCTCCTTCCCACCAGCCTCCTTTTTAGCCATCGTTCCTTTCCCGTAGTCGGTCACATGCCAACCGCTGCCCTTGAAGATGATGGGGACAGGGCGGAAGAGTTTGCGGGCGGGTTGACCGCACCGTTCGCAGCGAACCTCTGGGCGTTCATCCACGCCGTGAAAGACTTCAAAAGTGTGCCCACAGCCGTCGCAGTGGTAGTCGTAAACGGGCATCTCTTCAGTCACCTCCTTTGATGGGATTGTCAAGGAGCGGTTGGGCGATGCAAAATTTTAGCGGACTTTTGACGGCGTGACTAAACGAGGTGTCCCAAACGCTATGACTTGCCCCTTGACTTTACCGACCATCCTGACGCCGAAAAAGGCGAAGCGGGTGCTGGTGGCGATGAGCGGTGGCGTGGACAGTTCTGTGACCGCTGCCTTGCTGAAACAGCAAGGTTACGAGGTCATCGGGGTGACTTTTCGTCTCTGGGCGGGTAACGAAGGGCAGGAACATGCTAAGGCGTGTTGCGGGATTGATTCGGTGGAAGATGCCCGCCGTGTCGCCCAGATTTTGGGCATCCCTCACTATGTCCTGAACCTGACGGAAGTTTTCGCCAAGACAGTCGTCGCCAATTTCATCAACGAGTATGCGGCAGGTCGGACACCCAACCCTTGCGTTCGCTGCAACGAGTTCATCAAGTATCGGGTCTTCCTCCAACGAGCCGAAGCGCTGGACGCTGACTACATCGCTACAGGGCACTACGCCCGTATCATCGCTAACGGTCACTTCCGATTGCTGAAGGCGGTGGACGCTCAAAAAGACCAAAGTTATGTGCTCTACATGCTCACGCAACCCGTCTTGGCGCGGACATTGCTTCCGTTGGGCAATTTCACAAAGGCGCAAACGCGGGAGATGGCAAAAGCCTTCGGTTTGCCCGTCGCCAACAAGCCCGACAGCCAAGAAATTTGCTTCGTGGAAGGCGACGATTACCGCGAGTTTTTGCGCCAGCGACGCCCCGATTTGGTCAAGCCAGGTCCCATCGTTACCGAAGACGGCAAGGTCATCGGCACGCATATGGGCATTGCCTTTTACACCGTCGGTCAGCGACGGGGTTTGGGCATCCACAATCCAACGGGTGAACCGTTGTATGTCGTTCGGATTGACGCCGCAACGAACACCCTTGTCGTCGGTCGGCGCGAAGCGCTATTGACGCGGGAAGCCGTCGTCGGTGCCGTCAATTGGATTTGCGGCGAACCTCCCAAGAGCGCCGTTCGGGCACGGGTCAAGCATCGTTATCGGTCGGCAGAAGAGTTGGCGTGGGTGGAGCCTTTGGAGGGTCGGCGCGCCCGCATCCGTTGGGATGAACCGCAATGGGCAGTGACGCCGGGGCAAATCGCCGTCTTTTACGATGCTGAAACAGGTGAAGAGGTGCTGGGAGGCGGCACCATTTTGTCCGTGACAACGCTCGTCGGCGAAGAGACGCATTGTCAAGCCCTTTCGCCACTTTCCGAAGAGGCGGTGAGGTGACGAACTTATGCCCACCCGCGAAAAACCCGTCTTGACGGAACGGCGAAAGCAAATTTTGGGGGCTGTCGTGGAAATGCATGTCCGCACGGCACAACCTGTCGGGTCAAAGCCGTTGGTGCTGGAGTATCGCCTTCGCATCAGCCCTGCGACGGTGCGGCTGGAGTTTGCGGCGTTGGAGCGGATGGGGCTTATCTTTCAGCCCCACACTTCAGCGGGGCGTGTCCCTTCGGACATGGGTTATCGTGTTTTCGTGGACGAAATCTTGCAGACTCGCCCGTTGCCGCCCCACCAGTTGCGTTCGTGGGAGCAGCAGTTTGCCCGACACTACGGCGAGGTGCGGGACCTGCTGGTCATGGCTTGTCAATTGTTGAGCCAGTGCACCAACTACGCTGCTTTCGCCGTCTTGCCCCGTCGCCAAAGCGAGTCGGTGCGAGGCGTCCATTTCAGCCTATTGCCCGATAACCGGGTCGTCGTCATGGTCGTGGGGCATCGCTTGTTGCACAAGACGGTCTTAATGCCAACAAGCGCCGATGCAAAACAATGGCAACAGGTGACCCATTGGCTAAATACGCGCTTACAAGGCTTACCCTTCTCGCAATTGCTTTGGCTTCAGTGGGAACAAATTGCCCCTCGCGGTCAAGAAAGCCTCCCGTTGCTGCGGACAGCGTTTGACTTAGTGAAGCGTTTGACCGAGGAAGCGTGGCAGGCAGAAATTTGGTTGGAAGGTCTCTCCAAAGTTTTACGGGAGCCAGAGTTTCAACGGGTAGAGCAAGCCCAACGGTTGATCGCCTTTTGGGAATCGCCGCAGAAGTTGGCGGCTTGGCTGGAAGTTCACACCGACCGAGCCATCCCACCTGTCCCGAAGGCGTGGGTTTACATCGGTGCGGAAATTCCCTTTGCGGAACTGTCCGAATGTAGCCTGGTGGCGGCGCCCTGCTTTTGGGATGAGGTTCCTGTGGGATTGTTAGGTGTGTTTGGTCCGAAGCGGATGCGCTACGGCGAAGTTATCCCGACCGTGGAAGGGGTGGCGAAATTGCTTTCGTCCGCTTTTGCCGCCCTCAGTTGAGCGACGGAAACGCCAGCCGTCGCCGACTTCAGCGTGCCATAATCAAGGCGACGGCAAGGAGGCTGCCCAAATGCAGCGACCCAACGCGACCCTAACGGCGTTGGATGAGTTGCATCAACAAATTCTCACCTGCACCCGATGCCCGTTGCATCAAAACCGCACCCACGCCGTTCCTGGTGAAGGCAACCCGAAAGCGAAGGTCATGTTCATCGGAGAAGCACCGGGCGAGCAGGAAGATGCACAAGGACGCCCCTTCGTCGGACCGGCAGGGCGATTTTTAAATGAGTTGCTGGCGCTGGCAGGGTTAAGCCGAGAGGAAGTTTTCATCACCAATGTCGTCAAGTGCCGCCCGCCCAATAACCGAACACCAGCGAACGAAGAGATTGCCGCCTGTCGCCCTTATTTGGAAGCCCAAATTGCCCTTATCCGTCCCGCTGTCGTCTGTTTGCTCGGAAGCGCTGCCTTGAAAGCCCTTTTGCCCGAACTGAAGGCGACCATCACGCAAGTGCACGGTCAACCCTTCACCAAAAGTGGTATCGTTTTTGTGCCCTTGCTGCACCCAGCGGCAGCATTGCATCAACCCAAATGGAAAGACATCCTTCGCCAAGACATGCTCAAACTCAAAGCCTTGCTGGCTCAATTGGGTCTTTCCTAAATGTTGGAGCGGCTATTAGCCGCAACGGTGAAAAAACCGCAACGGCAACACAGCCACAATGGCGAACAACGGTGACGACAACGGAGGTGCATCAACATGGCAGGTCATTCCAAATGGCACAACATTCGCGTCCGCAAGATGCGGCAAGACTTGTTGCGGGGTCGACTTTTTGCGAAACTCACCCGCGAAATCGTTGTCGCCGCCCGCTTGGGCGGACCTGACCCTGAAACCAACCCGCGCCTGCGCGCCGCCATTGACCGCGCCAAAGACAACGGCATGCCGATGGAAAACATTGAACGCGCCATCAAAAAGGGTGCCGGCGAACTGGGCGGCGAGCAATACGAAGAGGTCATCTACGAAGGCTACGGTCCTGGTGGTGTTGCCATCTTGGTGGAAGCCTTGACGGACAACCGCAACCGAACGACTTCCGAACTGCGCCGTCTCTTCCAAAAGCATGGCGGAAGCCTGAGCGAGGCAGGGAGCGTCGCTTGGGTCTTTGACAAAAAAGCCCTTGTCATCGTGGACGCTTCCGCCGCCGATGAAGACACTTTGCTGGCATGCGCCTTAGAAGCGGGCGCCGATGATGTCCAGCGCAAAGACGGCACTTACGAAATTGTCGCCGAACCCCGCCAACTACAAGCCATCAAAACTGCCTTAGAGAAAAACGGCATCCCTTACCAACTGGCGACCGTCACCAACTTGCCTAAAACGACGGTGCGGGTGGAAGGTGAGGAAGCCCGTAAACTTTTGGCGCTGCTGCGGGATTTGGAAGACCACGACGATGTGCAAAATGTCAGCGCCAACTTTGACATCCCCGACGAATTGCTGGAGGAAATGGGCGAAGCGGCATAGCAAGTCACGCCTTTCAAACCCAGTGAGGTGAGCGGCAGTGAAACTGAGGCAGTTTGCCCTTATCCTCGTCGCCTTTCTCGCGTTCCTCGGTTGTGCCAGCCGCCAACCCGTTGCGACCGTCGGTGGACGCACCATCAATCGCGCCACCTATTGGCAAACCCTGGAACGCTATTATGGTCGCTCCGCCGTGCGTTGGCTTATTCAACGGGAGTTGCTCTTGCGAGCCAACGAAGAGCAGAAACTCGTCAGCGACAAGGATGTGGAGCGGGAATACAAAAACGCCATCCGCCAAATGGGCTTTCAAGACGAGCAGCAGTTCCTTGCCTATCTTGCCCGTCAAGGCTTGGACAAGGATGCTTTCTTGGACGATTTGCGCTTCAACCTCATCCTTTATCGGCTTCGGGAAGCCGCCCTCAAGCCGACGGAAAAACAACTGCGGGAATTTTACGAACGCAACAAATTCGCTTTCGCCCAACCGCCGACGGTGCAAGCCTACATCTTTCAAGCCCCCAACCAACAACCTTTGCTGCGAGAAAAGCAACTGATTCAAAAGGGCGAGAACATCGCCCAACGGGCATACGAGTTTTACAAAAACAACCCCACCATGCGCAGCCAGCGAGGTTTGGTGACCATTCCCCTCGTCAACGACCCCCATTTTCCGCCATCGCTGCTGAAACTGCTGGCGCAAGCCCCTCCCGGACAACTCGTCGGACCGCAACAAATCCCAGAAGGGCGCTTTTGGGTGCTCGTCAAAGTCGTTCAACGCACCCCGCCCATCATCCCTCGCTATGAAGACATTAAACCGCAGGTGCGTGCCATGTTCGTCCAACAATTTGCCCCCCCGCCAGAGGTTATCTTCCGCCAGTTGGCGCAAAAGTATCCCGTCACTGTCCAAGACCCTCGCTTCAAATTCGTGGAAGACGAAATCCGCACCCAAATGCTGCTGGAAAGCCCCGCCGCCTTCCAACCGCCTGCCGAACCGCCGAGCGTCGCCCGCCCTCCCAGCCGAGAAGGCGAGCGATTGGAAGAGTCCATTCTGCGGGAAGGGCAATCACCGTCCCGCTAACGGAAGGGAGTTGGGATGATGAACGAACCGCCGAAACTGGGCGAACTCTTTGAGCGCCTCGCAACCATCATGGCGACGCTGCGCGGTCCCAACGGTTGCCCTTGGGACCGCGTTCAAACCCATCAGAGCATCAAGCGCAACACCATTGAGGAAGCCTACGAGGTCGCCAGCGCCATTGAAGAGGGCGACGACACCAAGTTGCGGGAAGAGTTGGGCGATTTGCTCTTGCAAGTCGTCTTCCATGCCCAGATGGCGAAGGAACGAGGCGCTTTTGATTTAGCCGATGTCATCCGCCACCTTACCGACAAACTCGTTGAGCGCCATCCCCATGTCTTCGGCGAAAAACGCTTGGAAACGCCCGAACAAGCCCTCGCTCAATGGGAACGACTGAAGACGAAGGTGCTCCAGCAAAATGGCTCGCTGATGGACGGCTTGGCTTGGTCGTTGCCTGCTTTGATGCTCGCCCATCACGCCCAAAAACGCGCCGCCCAAGTCGGCTTTGATTGGTCTGACCCTCTGCCCGCCTTGCAAAAACTCAAGGAAGAAGTCGCCGAAGTGGAAGCCTTGCTGCAAACCGAGGCGCCCAAAGAGCGGTTAGCCGAAGAAATTGGTGACTTGCTTTTCGCCGCCGTCAATGTCGCCCGATTGGCGGGCATCCACGCCGAAGATGCCTTGCGCGACGCCGTCCGAAAATTCGTCCGCCGCTTCCAAGCCATAGAAGCCCTCGCCCGAGAGCGCGGCAAAGACTTGTCGCAAATGTCGTTGGCGGAAATGGATGCCCTTTGGGAAGCGACGAAGCGGGACAAAGGATGAGGGACGGAGGAAAAGGCGTTATGTGCCTTCGTGCCAACTTTCTATGAGCGCCACAAGGATTTGCGAAAGCGTCAACAAGTCGCTCGTCATCACCCATTCTTCGTCCGAATGGGCGACCCCCAAAGAGCCCGCCCCCAAAACGACGGCAGGGATGCCTTGTTCCAGCAAATTCACGGCGTCCGTCCAACTGAAGTAGCCCGCCACCGCTGCTTCTTTACCCGTGACTTTTGCGATGACAGCCTGTGTCAATGTCACGATGCGGTTGCTTTCGTCCAGAACGACGGGTTCCGCCACATCGTCCAATCGCAACTCCGCCTTGAAGCGCCCTGCAAAATCCCGCAGCAACTCAGCGACGGCATGAGCGGAATAGCCAGGCAAAACCCGAATGTCCAAGTTGACGACGGCTCGGTTAGGCACGACCATCGCTTCCGTCCCCGCTTCCAGCCGTCCGACCGTGACCAGTGGCGCCCGCTCAAAAAGCGGGTGACGCTGGTCGGCGATGAGAGGGTGGGTTTTCAGCGCATCCAAAAAGGCGATGGCTTTCTCTAAGGCGCTGTCGCCCGCATGAGGGACGGAACCATGTGCCGCCTTGCCAAAAAAGGTCACCGTCGCTTCCACCGCCCCCGCATGGGCGACGACAGGTCGCAACTCTGTCGGCTCTAACACGACGGCGGCATCTGCCCTCACTTGCAACGACCGCGAACCTGTCCCACCTCGCTCCTCATCGCACACGAACGCCAATTGACATGGTGCGTCCGTTTGCTCTATCGCCAGCAGCAACGCGGCGATTTGCCCCTTGACATCTACGACGCCCCGTCCGATAAGCCGACCGTTTTCCTCCCGAAGCGTGTAGGGTTGAGGATGGGAGTAAGCAGGAAAGGTGTCCAAATGTGCCGTGATGAGCAGACGGCTTTCGCCCCGCTTTGCCAACAAGTTTCGGTATTCGCCCGGCGGTGTCAGCGGATGGCGCTCCGTCACTTCCTGCTCCGTCACTTCAAAGCCATGCGCCTGCAGCCAGTCGGTCAGGAAGGGAAAAAGTGCTGTTTCGTTGCCCGTCGGCGTTGGCGTCTCCACCAGCACCCGAAGCAATTCGCGAAGGCTCTGCTCAAGGGTCAACGAAGTTCCCCCCTTCCGCGCACGAGTTGCCGAAACAGTTCGGCGTAAATTGGGTCACGAGGCACACATCCTGTCGGCATCTGGTGAAGTGGGTGGTCTTTGGTGCGCATTAGCGTCGTGCAAAAACTGACTGCCAAACAAACTTTGCTCACGCGCATTTCGCCATGCTCCAGCAAATCGCGGGCGTAGTCAGGGTAAGCGAGAGCGCCACGACCGACTGCCACGATATCCACTCGTCCCGCCCGCTTGTTCGCCTCCCCCGCTGAAGCCAAAAATTGGCGCAAAAAACTGTAGCCCGTCCCAACGACGGCAGCATGGTCGCCGACCGCCTCTTTGATAGCCGCCGTCGCCGTAAAATGACGAGCGACTCCGACCAACGGATGCTCTGGCGACTCATAACCGTCCACAGGCGGTTTATCAAAAGGGCGTCCGATGTGCGGGTTGGCATACGGATTGCCCATGCTCACATTGATCAGCCGAACACCCAAACGCACTAATTCCTTCGCCCACTCTATTGGCTCGCTCAAATCCATCCGCAACGGGTCATCCTCGTCACAACCAAAACCGTAAACAAACGGGCGAGGATACTCCATCGGCTTGCCCGATGCCTCAAAGGCGGGTCCGTCGTAGACATTCAACCTCGTCGCCAAAATCAACCCATCGCCCACTTCCTCGCGGATGCGTTGGAGCACCTCACGGGCAAACCTCGTTCGGTTTTCCAAACTGCCGCCATATTTGCCCTCCCTTGTCTTAGCAGCCAGCAGTTCGCTGAGCAGGTAGCGATGACACTGCTTGATGTCCACGAAATCAAACCCGATTTGCCACGCCAACTTCGCCGCTCGCACGAAGGCATCTTGCAGTGCATCCAATTCGGCGTCACTGATGACGGGATAGTCGGGTGGGATGGCGCGCTTTTTGTCCAATGCAGGGTCGTGATAGGCGATGATGGGACGCTCAAAGCAGTAGCGACCCGAATGGGTTAACTGAAGACCGCAGAGAATCCGCTCTTCTCCAAAAACTTCCCGATGCAACCGACGCACCCGTTGAAGGAGCGCTTCCAAATCTTTCGCCGTCGCCTCGCTCAAGCAAAGTTGGCGGCGATTAGCGCGCCCTTCGGGCAAAACCGCTGTCGCCTCAAACCAAATCAACGCGCCGCCGCCCATCGCAAAGCGTTCGTAACGCCGCCAAGTCAACGCGCTCGGTCGTCCCTCCGTCGTCCCGTCGCATCCTTCCATCGGGTGATAGCCCAGCGAATTCCACAACTCCCGATGCCCAACCCGAACGGGCTTCAACAACTCCCGAACGGTGTCGGCGAATTGAATTTGCCCGCTTAGCCCTAAGCGTTCCACCTCGGCAATCAGGTCGTCTAATTGGCGATAGCGAAAGAAGGGCATCGTTGTTCACTCCTTCCCTTCGTTGCGATAGATGCCACTCCTAAAACCGCTCCATCAATGCCCGCATTCGCTTCACATACTCGCTCAAAAGCGCTTCAGCATCCAACTCGCCATATCCTTCTGGCTCAAAGGACAAAAAGCCGCTGTAACCGATGGAATGCAGCAAGGCAATGGCTTCACCGACAGGGATTTCGCCATCTCCGATTTGGGCGAACTGCCATTGACCGTCCACCTTCTTTCGGTCGCCGACATGACAGTGCCGCACGAAGGGCTTGACATACTCAAAGGCTTCCCGCATCGTTTCGCCTTGCGCCAAAGGATGGCGGATGTCCCAGACGATGCCGACTTGCGGGTGATTTGCCAACCGCACCACTTCCGCCGCATCTTCGCCCTTGCTGAAAGCATCGTGGGTTTCCAAGCAGACGAAGACGCCATGCGTTTGGGCGAACTCGCCCAGTTGCCGAAGGCAATCGGCGATGTAGCGGTGCGCTTCCGAACGCGTCACGCCTTTGGGCAAACCGCCCCCGAAAACGCGAACGCAAGGACAATCCAAATCGGCTGCCAACTCAATTTCCGCCTTTGACTGTGCAGTCATCCGCTCCCGTTCCGTCGCATCTGCCGATGAAAACCGCACCCCGCTGGCGAGGCAGCAAATTTGAATGCCTTCGTCTTTAAACAACCGTCGCACGAAGAGTTTGCGCTCCTCACTCATGTCCACCTCCACGCCATGCCGATGCCCGACGGAAAGGCGAAACTCCACGCCCTCATAACCGTAGCGTTTCGCCGCCTTCACGATTTCCTCCACAGTCCAGTTCGGGCATGCCCAAGTCATAAACGCCAACCGCATCGGTGCTCACCTCTCTTGAAAGGTTTTTCAGGTGGTGACGACTCGTCCGACCGATGCGCCTCCGTCCACGACCAAAATTTGCCCCGTCACAAAATCTGACCAGTCGCTGGCGAAAAATTCCACGACTTTGGCGATATCGTCGGGTTCGGCAAATCGCTCCAAGCGGCTTTTGGGTCGGATTTGCTCTTCTGTCAAGCCCCGCTGCCGCAGGGTCGCTAAAAACCGCCCCGTCAGCGTGTTGCCGGGAGCGACGGCGTTGACGGTGATGCCGTAGGGACGCAACATCGCCGCCAAACACCTCGTCAACTGCACGACACCTGCTTTGGCAGTGGCGTATGCGATCTCTCGCGGGATGCCGATGAGGGCAGCGATAGACGCAATGTTGACAATCTTGCCTGAGCCTTGCCGCATCATGGCAGGCACGATGGCTCGGCACATGTTCAGCGTCGTCATCAAGTTGCGCCCGATGACGGCGTGCAAGTCGTCTTCAGCGATGAACAGGTCATTGGGCTCAGGTTTTTCGCCTCTTGCCCCGATGTCGCCCCCTGCATTGTTGACCAAAATGTCAATACGCCCAAACTCCGCCAGCACCAATTCAGCGATTTGGTGACAATTTTCGGGTCGGGTTAAATCGCCGAAGAGCGCCATCGTCCGCCGCCCCATCGCCCGCACTTGCTCGGCGACTTCCTCCAAACTTTTGCTCTCGCCGAACTTGCTGGGCGCTTCCTCGTTTTCATCGTGGACGACGACATCAGCGCCCGCTTTCGCCAACCGCAAGGCAATTGCCTTCCCGATGCCCCGCCCCGAACCCGTGACGATGGCAACTTTGCCCGCTAAATGTTCTCCCGTCATTTTCGTTAACCCCCTTGTCCGATGCGCTCCAACATTGACCGCATGAAGGTGACGCTTTCGGCGAACTCCTGCAATTCCCGATGGCGCTGCAGGGCGTCCTCAACAGGCGACGCCTTGTCGCTTTCGTCTTTGCTCGTCCGCTCCATCCACTCCCGAAGTGTCTCAGCATCGTTGCGATGGCTTGGCGGAAAAGTGTCCCACCAAGATGGGTCGCGCCAACGGATGTGGCGCTTTTGAAGCGCGCCCAATTCAATGTGCAAGGTCAAATCCTCTGGCGCCTGATTTGTCAACACCCGCAACACTGCCTCAAAGTCCACGACACCCTTCCCCAACGGGCAGCGTTGCAGGTAAACTCCTTGCGGCGCTCGCAACAGGCGGTAATCCTTCAAGTGCACATCGCGGACAAAGGGTGCGACGCTTCGGGCGAACTCAACAGGGTCTTGCAAAACCGCCAATGGGTTGCCTGTGTCAAGGCAAACGCCAACGAACTCCGTGCCACTTTGCTCGCACAGCCAGACCAACTCTTCCGCCGTCACATCCTGATGGTTTTCCAACGCCAACGGGATGCCGAAGCGTTCCAACATCGGGACGAGTTGTCGCAACCTTTCGGCGCAGCGATGCAAATGCGCCTGCCAATCGCCTCCATCCACCTTCCTTCGGTCACCTTCCAACACGCCGCTCAACACCACTCGCACTGCCTTTGCCTTCAACTGGTGGGCGAGCGTTAGCAAACTTTCCACATCTGCCTGCAGAAGTTGTCCACCTGCGACGACGCAACTCATGCCGCTGCGTTCCAGCATCTTTCGCACCCGCTGTGGTTCAGACGCCAGCATTGAAGCATCCGCCTCAACGCTTTGCAACTGAAACCGCTCCGCCAACTCAATGAGTTCGCTTGCCGAAGCAGGGCGAGCCGCAAAGAAACTGAAGACGCAAACGCCCAAACGCAACCGTCATCCCTCACTTTCACCCACCAACAACCGCAGGTGAGCGGCAAGTTGCTGTGGCAAAGCATTGCGGTTGTGCGCCGTCACTTCCCAAAGTTGCACATCGCTCCTCGCCCGCACCTTGTCCAGAAACGGCAACCGACTTTGTTGGATGACCGCCAACACGGGCTTTGGGCTGTCCAAGCATCGCCAGACGAGGGGCGCAAATTGCGGATGGCACAACTCCATCTTGGCGATTTCGTCCACGACGATGAGCGTCGCTTCTCGCAAGGCTTCCTCCAACGCAGGCAGCGCCGTCCGTTCTATAGCGTCCGCATCCACGCCGTATTTGCCGACGCGATAGGGCGATGACAACCCTTTGCGAGCCAACCAATCACGACGACCATCCAGCGTGACGATGTGGAAGCCAATCCGCTCACCGCCTTCTCGCACCTCCTCGGTGAAAAAGCCACCGACCCGCCACGACGGCGGCAGCAAGGACAAAGTGCGTCGGATGACCGTCGTTTTCCCGACACCCGGCGAACCCGTGAGCAGCAAGTTTTTGCGCCGCACCTCCATTGCCTTCCGCCCCTCGTCACTGAACGGGCACGGTGTCGCCCTGCTGAAACGGAGGCGCAAAAAGTGCCAGACCGATGGACGGCGTAGCGTCGGTGTTAACGAAGCGGTGAGGGACACCTTTAGGGATGAAAACGATGTCGCCCGATTGCATCGGCAACTTTCGGTCGCCGACGGTCATCTCACCCTTGCCCCTCAGCAAGATGACGAGCAAGTCGCTCTTTTCGTGCCGATGAAAGGGCTCGGCGGTGCGGATGGCGACGGCAGCGATGGTGGCGTGGTCGGTCTGGGCGAGCACCTTGCGGGCAAGGGGCGCATCAGGCGGGAGGGTCAACTGCTCCGCCAACTTTTCGGCATCTGTCGGAGCATTGCCTTGAGGCACACACAGCCAAACTTTCGCCGACGACTGGGCTATCACGGTCATCCCAGTTCCCAAAAGCCAACCGATGAGCAACCAAGCCCACCAACGCATCACCTGTCACCTCCCAACGGTCGTGAGGGAAACTGACGAACAAGGTCACAATTGCGGGACGCTGAACTTCAGCACCCTATCGGCATCCCGCACCCGAACGGTGAGCGCCCAATCGCCCCCGCCGTTTTCCACTTTGACCAGCAGCCAATTTGTCCCTTTGCGCAACCGCACTCGCACGCGGTCTTGGTCAACGGTCAACCCGCGATGGACATGGTTGTTGTGCACCAGTTCACCGTTGAGCCAAATCTTGACACCATCGTCACTGCCGACCAGCAACTCTGTCGCCATCTCCCTGGGAGCATCAATGACCGCCAACGCGTAAGCGACGACATTGGTGTTGGGTTGAAAGTGCGGCAGCAAGTTCAGGACGCCATCTGCTGCGCTAACTTGTCGCCACTGCGCCGCTTTCAGCCCTTCGTCCAGTGACTTCGCTTGCTCTGGCGGGTAGGCGGCATCAAAGCCCTTGTCTCCATCGTTGGGAAACGGACCAGCGAGTAGCCACTCAGTGATGAAGGGACTTTGCGAGAGCAACTCAAACCCGACGACGGCAAAGATTCGTTTGCCATCGCCGATGAGGCGGATGGTTTGCCCTGGTGTCAACCGCACCTCGCCCAACACGACGCGGGCGACCCGCCCATCGTCCGTTTCGCTCCGCAAATTCACTTCACCCAAATCTTGCTCGCCGACGAGAACCCGCACGATTCCAAAATCCCGTCGCTTGACAAAATAGCCGATGAGCGTGCCTCGGTCAGCAGCGATGTCTTTCAAGGGCAAGGTTAAAGTGCGTTGGGGCGGTCGGACGACGACGGCGTTCATGCCTGCCATGTCAGTGAAACGAAAGAGGGGCAACACCTCCACACCTCTTTGGGGCATCGCCATTTCTGCCGCCACCAAACTCGCAGGCGGCAACGCAAAAGGCTGATGGGGGAAGTTCAAGACGGTCGCAGGGGGCATGGTGAAAAAGTCGGTGTGCGGTTCGGTTTGATACCACCAAGCCACACTGGCATACTCCACGCCTTCCGTGTCGTTCGTGCCTCCATGCTCAATCTTCAAGTCGGCGCTTTTGTGCCAAACAACAGCGTCGTTGATGTGCAAGCGATAAGCGACGATGCTGTTATCCGTCTTGCGGACGCACCCGTGCAGGGGCGCGATGACAGGTCCCGTCTGGAAATACCAACCGCTGTTGAAGTAGTCTTCCGTGCCCGTGCCGTTGAAGGCGCGTTCGCCATCCACATCAAACAGTTCGTCACCTTCCAAAAAACCCAAACCAGCAGCGCTTTGCATCGTCATAGCGACGCCGACGAGATGCCCCTGCCCTTTCTCCGACTTCACCAGTTGATGTGGAACGCCTTTGCGGGTGAACCACCAAAACCACTTGGCGTGGAAATAGCCCATGCGTTTCAATTCGTCGGCAGAAACGGGCGTCAGTTGCACCGCCAACCGAACCGTCAAGGGAACGCCCAATCCGTTTTCCAAGACGACGCGCGCCGAGCGGGCGAAAGGCATGGGAAAGAAGCAATAGCCGATGCCTTCATCGGTGAAACCAATCAGGCGCGAGTAAAGGTAAGTCGCTCCGAAACCGCTACCGAAAAAGTCGCCCAATGGCGCTTCCACGCTGGGCGATTTTTCGCCGTCCCAGTAAATCCGCAGGACACCTTTCCGCCAAGCCACAAATTGCTCTGGCGGCACCATGACGAACAATCCCTTGACCATCGCCGGACCACGCACTTCAAAGACCATCCGACGGCTGCGGGGCGGGATGGTGTGCTCTTCAAAAGACAGATTGCCGGGCAACCGAACGGGCGAAGACCAAACTCGCAACACTTCGTCCAATGCCGCTTGCTCCGCCTCGCTCAACGGCAACCGCAAAGTCCGCACCTTCGTGCCCTTCGGAAATTGCACGACGGTCACATGGTAATACATGTCGCCAGGGTCATCCACCGTCACCCGCATCTTTTGGGCGAAAGGCATCGGGAAGTAACTGACGACGCCGCCGCTGGACGGCATGGCGATGGGCGGACGAATGGGCGCAATGCGTCCCTCAAAGAAATCACGCATCGGACAATCAATGACAGGTTTGTCCATGTCGTCCAAGTAAATCCGCATCCGCCCACGCGGGTTCGCCGACCAAAGGCGGACGATGGCGCCAGGTCCGTCCATCTCCGCCAGAACCGCTGTTTTCCCCTCCATCCGCAAAAAGTTACCAAAATCGCGATTGCCGCCCGTTCGGTCGTAACTGGAAAACTGCAAGCATTTCCAGTCCCGCAAGTAGGGCAAATGGTCGGCGGTGATGAGCCAACGGAGCATCGTGTCCACGCCAATTTCTGTCGGCAACGGTTGCGCCGCCACTAACGCTGCCATCACCATTGCCATCAGCGTCACGCCCATCCATCGCATTACCAAACGCCACCTCCATCCGACGAGTTTCGCTGGCAAGATTTTGGCACACATGCTTTCGGCACAAGGGAAGGTGAAGGTGGGCAATGAAGCGATGGGCATTCATTGCGACGACGCTGGCGTTGATGCTGCTTACCCTCATCGGCAAATTTCCTGCCCGCCCGCAAATTGGCGGGCGCATCTTGCGCGTCGCCGATGACACTTCCTTGCGCCAAGCCCTTCGGATGGCGACAGCAGGGACGATGATTTTGGTGGCATCGGGCGAATATCGCGGCGGCATTTACCTCTCAAACTTGCAGGGCACACCCGATAAGCCTATCCGCATCGCCGCCGCTGACCCACAAAACCCGCCTGTAATTCGTGGCGGGACAGAATGCTTGCACCTCACCGACGCCGCTCACTTGGAACTGAGCGACTTAGTGTTGGTGGGTGCATCGGGCAATGGGCTGAACATTGACGACGGTGGAAGTTTTGACACACCGTCCCACCATATCACCCTGCGCAACTTGCGAGTGTGCGACATCGGTCCGAAGGGCAATTGCGATGGCATCAAGTTGTCGGGCGTCGTTCATTTCCGTGTAGACGGGTGCGTCATAGAGCGATGGGGCGATGGCGGGCAAGGCATTGACATGGTGGGTTGCCACGATGGCGTCATTGAAAATTGCACGCTGAAGTTTGATGACGACAAAGGCTACGGCATTCAGGCGAAAGGTGGCAGCAGTCGCATCCGCATCGTCCGCTGTCGTTTGGAACATGCGGGTGCTCGCGCCATCCAGTTGGGTGGCAGCACTGGGCTGCAATTTTTCCGACCACCTCTGCGTTCGGGAGAACCTCATGCGGAAGCCCGCGATTTGACCGTAGAAGGGTGCGTCATCGTCGGCGGGACGGCTTCCATCGCCTTCACGGGCGTGGACGGAGCGACCGTTCGGTTCAACACGATTTACCGCCCGAAGCGATGGGCGTTCCGCATCTTGCAAGAGACGAAGGCGGAAGGGTTCGTGCCCTGTCGCAACGGCGTCGTGACCGACAACTTGATTGTGTTTCGCTCCGACGAGTGGGCAGAAGGAGGAATCAACATCGGACCCGACACCGCCCCGCAAACTTTCACTTTCGCCCGCAATTGGTGGTTTTGCGCCGACAAGCCGACCCAAAGTCGCCCACGATTGCCCGTGCCCGAAAAAGATGGCGTTTACGGGATTGACCCTAAGTTGCGCGACCCAGAAAAAGGCGATTTGACCGTCGCCCCCGATAGCCCCGCCCAAAATGTCGGCGCTCACGCTTTCGCAGAATCAAGGCAAGAAAGGGAACACTAATCGGGAAGGTTACCCGCGTTTGCGCAGGATAACGATGTGCTCGTCCAACATCGTCGTGTCCGTTTCGCCAGGGACATTGGACGGGCTGTTTCGCAACGGCATCCGCTTGTTAGGGATTTTTCTCGGCAGGAGAGCGACAAGGTCAAACTCAGGCAACATCTCCACAATCGCCCTGTCCGTCGGTAACTTTACGCCCTTCACTTTGCGGTTGGCGACGACGAAGACGGCAAAACCCCCACGCTTCACGACAACAGCGATGTTGCGAAGGCAATCGTAAAGGTCAGCATAAAACGCTTCAACTTCCTGAGCCCGTTTGGGACTGACAGCGGCAATGACTTTCAGCGGTTCTCGCAGACTGGGAACCATTTCCTTGAGTGGGCGCACCTGTCCGCCGAGACCCAATCGGTCTAAATCCTCCTTCCACAACCCTAGCCATTGTAGTGACAACCGAGAGAATTGACCGTAAGCGACCGTCGTGCGAGCATCACCGTAAGGCGGCGATGTCAACACCAAATCAACGCTTTCGGGTTCTATGGGAAACGGTTTGCGGGCGTCATGCAACTTAAGTCTGGGTTTCAAAATCCGACCTAGAACTTCCCGCCACCATTTGCCCATGATGGCAGTGCACTCAGAAAACCGTTGGTAGAAGAGGTGAGAGACATCTGGGTTGTGCCGCTCCAATCTTTCAGGCGGTGGGCGAAAAAGTTTGAACTCACCTTGCCGAGTGTTACTCACTTCCCGAACGACACGGCTAAACACGACGAGGCAAAACGAACGCACTTCTTCATCATCCAAACCATCAATCGCCGCCTTTAGGCATGCCAGTTGCCTTTGCGCGGAGGGTTTGAACCAATAGTCAATGTTGGCAAAAGAGGGCGGCGAGAAGTGCTCAGGGCGATGGATGGCGAGGAACTTTTGGATTTGGTGCCCCGCTTGCCAAAGGCGAGCGGGCGGCAATGGCGTTGCTTTTACTTCAGCAATTAGGAGCGCCAGTGGGTTGATGTCAAACCCGATAGCAAAGCGCCCCAATCTTGCGGCTTCCGTAGTAACCGTCCCTGACCCACAAAAAGGGTCAAGAACGATGTCGCCTTCTTGGCTGAGAAGTTCAATCAAGTTGCGGGCAACAGGCGGCGCCATCATGGCGGGATAACTATGCAACCCATGAATGCCCTCCTTTGCCTTGACACCCTGAAAAGTCCAATCAATCGCCTTAAGGGCATCAATGCTTGTCGTCACGACTTGCCACCCCTTAGCGGCTCTTCCCTCAACAATTCATCCAGTGCGGCGCTGATGCGTTCGTAGTGGCTGCCCGCCCAGTAAATTTTCCCACATTGCGAACATCGGGCGAAGTGCTCGTGTTGGGTGAAGACGAAAAAGGGAACGCGGTAGCGGACGGACTCTTTGCTCACGGTTTCCAAAACACCATTGCAATCGGGACAACGGGTGAGCCGACGGTTGTGAATGTCTAAGCCGAAATGCGCCACCGTCTGGCGCAACTGTTTCCGCCAATCGTCACTGTCCAGCAGCAAGTAACCGTATTGCCGCAACTTTTTTCGCCAACGCTCCACCAACCTTCGGTCTTTGGTCAACAGGATACGCCCCTCATTGACGGCTCGCTGCACCAACGCTTCATCGTCGGCGTTAGGGTCGTAAGCGACATCGTAACCCAAAATCCGCAGCCACCGCGCCAGTTTGCCTAACATCACATCGGCGATGAACTTCAGATTGCCTTCCGCCATCCTCGCTCCCCCACAGCGAGGTGTTCATTCGTTCACTTCAGCGACAGCGAAAGCATCGCATGTAAGGTCGCTCTCCGCCAACCCCCGCTCCAGCCGAAAACTGGCGGCGCAAGCGATCATGGCAGCATTGTCAGTGCACCATTTTAACGGGGGCAATCTCAATTGCCATCCCTTCTCCTGCGCCATTTCCAGCAATTTTTGTCGCAACCGACGGTTGGCAGCGACGCCACCGACGACAGCGATGCGTTCTGCACCCGTTTGTTCTGCCGCTCGTCGCAAATTGCTCAACAGCATGTCGGCGACGGCTTCTTGGAAACCGGCGGCGATGTCCGCCAAAGTCGGGTCAGGTTTCCGCTTCAGTCGTTCCTCCATGCCCTTCAAGTAACGCACGACGGCGGTTTTTAAACCGGCAAAAGAAAAGTCAAGGGAAGGTGTTAAGTCAGCGCGCGGGAAAGCGACAGCGGTTGGGTCACCGCCTTCCGCCGCCTTGTCAATGGCAGGACCGCCGGGGAAACCCAACCCCAATGCCCGCGCCACCTTGTCAAAGGCTTCTCCTGCTGCATCGTCTCGCGTTCGCCCCAACACTTCGTAATCGCCCACATCCTTCACCCAAATCAACTCCGTATGCCCACCAGAGACCAAAAGGCACAAAAACGGAAAGTCCCATCGGTCATCCGTCATCTCTTTTTCATCCCGCAAAAACACCGAAAACACATGCCCCTCCAAATGGTTGACAGGGATGAGCGGCAAGTTGTGCGCCAATGCAATCGCTTTAGCAAAACTGACGCCGACCACCAACGAGCCAATCAAACCAGGTCGGTTGGTGACGGCAATGGCATCCAAATCACGCCAACTCACCCCCGCTTCCGCCATCGCTTGGTGCACGACGGGCGCGATGAACTCCATCTGCTTGCGGGAAGCGATTTCAGGGACGATACCGCCAAACGGTTCGTGCAATTTCGTTTGCGTCAACACGACATTGGCGCGCACGAACATCTTGTCTTCCACGACGGCTGCCGAAGTCTCATCACAAGAAGTCTCAATGCCCAGAACCCTCATGCGCAATCACCGTCCCAATTGTGCCGCTGACCAGCAGGACAGGCATCAACTGAGTGCGTTCAGAAAGTAAGCCCTATGGGAGGGCGAACCTCTGGTGAGCCCAATTTTTCCCGACCTGCCCAACTGCCCATCTCACGATTGCCGACATGCTTTGGCTCGGCAGGAGCCTCGCCCTCCCAAATGGCATTTTTCCGAACACCCTCAATGACCCTGAGTGTGTTCGGAAAGTCGCGGGATAGGTTTTGGGGCGTCGCGGATGAAAGCCATTTTGGTCGTGGCTAATCGCCACTTCGTCGTGGCTGATAGCCACTCCAACAAGGAGCAACCTGATGCTCCCTCCAACCTTCTATCGGAGCGGCGATTAGCCGCGACAATGTTGCGAAAATGGCGATGCGACGATGGCAATGTCCGCTGCAACGAACGGCAGTTGTTCAAGGCGCGATTTTCCGAGCATCCTCGTGATGGGCGCAGTTTCATACTGTGCTGACAAAATCGGTCGGCACGGCGTCCAACCCTGCCCTACGGCTGATTGGGCACAACTTTTAGAACATACTCGCATCAACTTGACGAAAAAAAAAGTTTCGCTACAATACAGCCGAAAGCCCCATTCCCTGGGACGCGGATTCCTTTCATGGATGGGGGGTAAAGGAGATGAAACGCAAAAGGCGCAAAACAAGGCAAACAGCGGAGCAACAATTTACCGTCGTCATTTTTTGCCGTAATCCTTTGGCTGCAGCGTTCATCAAGCAGGTTCTCCCCCCAGAGTTCTTCATCGTCAAAGAGCCACCATCGCTTGATGCGGATTTGTTCATCGTAGAAGAAGGATTACTCACACCACTGGAACGGAAGATATTGAGCGCCCTCGTGGAATTGGGCACCCTCAAGGCAGTTGCGGAACACCTATACTACAACCCCACCACCATCAAGCGTTACCTTTGCAACATTTACAAGAAGTTGAGGGTCAAAACCGCCCCACAGGCAACCGCCCTCGCCGTCCGCTTGGGCTTGATCTGAAGGTTGCCTCTCGGGTTAGATGACCCAATGGTAGCCGGCAAAATGGCTACCATGGTAGCCTTGCGTTGGCACTTTGCTTGATGCACAATGATGATGGTGTCGCTAAGCGCAGAACGCAGGGAGATGCCTACAATGTTCAAAGCTAAGGCACAAGGAGTGAAGGGATTTTTCTCTTCTATAGTAACAATCAAAGAACATGGTCGGAGCCAAGCCTGTACCTTTATGCCGCCGCTGAAAGGGCGCACCATCACTACCGCCATCCAGGGTAAAAAATCCGCTTATGCTAACCGCCTAACCATTCTGTCGCTTCTTTTCCTCATTTTGACCTCCATTTGGTTGGTGCTTGTCCCTCGCAGCATGGAAGTGCAACGGCTTCTTGTTGCTTGGCACGTCCGCAGTTACAATGCCGTTGCTGCTGAAAAAGCCCGTCAAGAGTTGCGACAACGCCTTGCCCATGACCCTCCTTTGGGGATAACCGTGGAATCCCTTCAAGGCAAGCAGCCTTGCAACGGAGTGCTGGTGTCGCTTGATCTACCTTTGTTGTTAGTGGTTTTGGGAGACTGTAAAGATTGTAAGGCTGATAGTGTCAAAGTGTGGCAAGAGGTTGCGAATTCTCAAACTTGGCATCAGCGCATTCAAGTGGCAGTGCTATTCCAAAGCGAGGAAAAGGATATTGCCCAAGAAGCAAAGAGAAGGGGTTGGAGACTTCCTATTCTTGCTGACCCCAAAGGTGGAATTGCGGAAGCGCTCAACGCTCAGTTCACACCCCGAGCGTATGGCTTTGTCAAGGGACGGTTGGTCTGGAAACAAGACGAACCGATGGAGAGTCAAATCGCTCTGCTTCGGCAGTTCGCCGAATATCTTTTCGGGCAGCAAAGGACAGACCGATTGATGGATATGTGGTCATCAGAGTTGCGCCAGCAAGCATGGGGGAAAGACATTCAAGGGAGGTGAACACAGTGAGAGCAACAAAGGTAACGCAACAACTCAAACATGGCTTCACTTTGGTGGAGTTGATGTTGGTTATCGGGATCATTGCCGCATTGGTGGGTATTCTATTTGCCGTCTACAGTTCGGTGCGAGAATCAGCACGGCGACAAGCATGCGTCTCTAACTTACGCCAAATCGGACAGGCTTTACAGATGTATCGGGTAGATTGGAATGGCATAGAAGCATCACCTGGTCAAGAGTTAGAGTATTGGCAATTAGGAGTGCCCGCAGGTGGGGCGCATCTTGATTACTTTGCGGAGCATTACTGCAAAGGTTGGGCTATTTTCCGGTGCCCATCTGCTTCTATCTCACCTACCCAATTGAACTCATATCCATGGTATCCAGGCCCTGATGACCCCAGTATCTCGGCATCGTGGAAAGCATGGGTGAAAAAGCGTGGTGAGGAGGCGATGGTGACGCTTTGCGATTGGCACAACCCTATATCCGACCCAATTTACCTCGTTCGCAGGCCTTACTGGGAAACGAAGTTAATAATCCTGCTGCGGTTGAATGGTCAAATCACTGTAAAACGGGTGCCAACACGTGAATGGGCACCCGATAGGTGGTAAAGTGATTAATCCTCAAAGAAAGGAGGTGAAAAGAGATGATGCGCCGTTGGCTCGCCTATCTCCAACTACCCTTGCTGTCACTGTTGGCAGGAATCGCTGGGATCACGGCTTGGGTGGCTGCAGTTTGTCCCCCCGCCACCATCTGCCCAACTCCACCACCTGGTTGTGTCTCTCAGGTGATTTGGTCAGGACCCGCTTGTTCTACAGATTCACCCTACTGCTGCCAGTATTATGTGAAAAAGTATGCTTATACTGGCCCCACCTGTGGTAGTAGCAGCACATGCGTGGAAAAGTCGTTCGTCGGTAGTTTCTCGGGCTTATCTTGCATCTCAGGCACCTGCCAAAAAGGTAGTAGTTCCAGCGGTTCCAGCAGCGGTTAACTTTAAACAGTGGCAGGGGTCTTTTGGACCCCTGCCACTATTCCCTCAGGGAGGTGGCAATCATGCGTGCCATTATAAAAGACCGTCGCAAACAAATCATTGTTGCCATCGTTGTGCTGTTAATCGGTGGTTACCTTGCTTATCGCCACTATATTTCGTCCCCTTATTTCCTCAAGGAGCGGGCGGTCAAGGCGCTTTTGAACGGTGATTGTGAAACCCTTTGTCGGCTGGCTGATGATGAAGAACTTAGACGGCTCAATTTGACGCCAGAAAATGTCTGTGCGGTTCTTAAGGATGTTTTGGGGGCGTCGGGACTGCCCCCCCTTATCGGAGACCGACTGGTAGAACCGCCCATGCCTGACCAGATGACTTGGAATATCTACTTGCAAGGTGACCCTATTGATCAACCTCATTACCCATATCTGAGCGTTCTCACCATTTACACGCCCAAGGGTTGGAGACTATTGCTAAGTAAAACTCTATACGGCGTTTGCATATGGAAACTTGTCCGTTCTGGTTATAAATACGAGCAAACTTTAGGACCAGGCATAGAAATTCTCCGCCGTCATGGGATACGAGGATTTCGTGATGAAGACGGCAAATTTGAGTTTTTTGACAGGGAGGGAAGTGAATGGTGATGAATCATTCCCCCTCTGGGAGGTGAAACAAAATGACACCCACCACTGTTGGATTGTTGTTACCAGGCACCTTCCTACGACATCCCGATGTAATCTCTGGCGAGCCAGGTTCATCAGTGGCGGGACGGGAACTATTGCGAGCATTGCTGACCTTTTCCGAAACCCCACTCGTTTTGTTTGTGAACGAATATCTTGTCGAAACATTGCAAAAGGAAAGCACCGTTCTTGCTGATATCACAGGCGTTGATACCATGTCCCTCCATCGCATTATCCCAATCCAACAGATGCCATACATCCTTGCTAATGAAACCCTTCTGGCATTGCATGATTTGAACGGTCCTTTTCTGGATTTAGCGGCTTACGCTCGCTCCCGCTTCGCTAAAGGCTTGCTCTTCCCCGTCACCTGCATGGAATATGGCTTCAGTTATCAAAACTTCTTGCGGGAATTAGTTGTTCGGTTGTTGTTGACGCCAACTTATCCGTGTGATGCGCTTGTGTGCACCACGCAAGTTGCCAAACTGGCGACAAAAAACATCTTACAAAGATTACGCCATCGGCTCCAAGAGGACTTTGGTTGTTCATTACCGCATTCATTCCAACTGGCTGTCATACCGCATGGGATTGACACCGACCTTTTTAAACCCCGAAACAAAGCCGACATGCGCACCTTGCTGGAATTGCCAAAGGACAAAGTCATTGTCCTCTACATGGGACGGATAGACCCTGCCAGTAAAAGTGATGTCATCCCATTGTTGATTGCGTTTCAGCGCGTTGCCCAAAAGCATGGAGATCAATTGCTGCTTCTGCTTGTTGGTCCTATTACTGACACTTACCGAGGCAAAGTGGACGAAGTGATTAGGGAACTGGGGTTACAGGGCAAAGTGTTGCTGCGCACGGGCATACCCAAGGTCAGCGTGCCCTTATACTACTCTGCCTCTGACATCTTCGTTTCCCTTAGTGACACGCTTCAAGAAAACTTCGGTTTAACGCCCTTGGAAGCGATGTCGTCAGGGCTACCCGTCATCGTTTCAGATTGGGCTGGCTATCGCGAACTGGTTGTGCACGGCGAGACAGGCTTTAAAGTGCTGACGATGTGGGGAGAGTCGGACGAGACGCTATGTGACTTAGCGCCTTTTTACGATTGGAGTTCTGACCACTTTTATGTTGGGCAGACGGTGGCAGCCAAACCTGAAGCCGTTGCTCATTTTCTTGACCTTTTGGTCAGCAACGAACCCTTGAGACAGGAGATAGGTAAACGAGCGCGTCAACATGTGTTAAGCCACTATCATTGGCGTAATATCGTTCGTCAGTTTTGGGAACTTTGGTCGGCACTGAGGGAAGTCTCAACATCAATTGAACGGAGTTTTAAGACAGATGACTTGATGCGACCTCGCTACTACCACGACTTTCAACATTTTGCGACTATTGCCATAAATGGTGATGACAAGATTTGTCTGACCCAGCGAGGGGTTCGAGTTTGCTGTCGTAGAGAGGGGCTGTTTCTACTGGATGACGCTCGCTCTTTACTTCGTTCCGATACAGCGATGAAATTTCTGCGGTTCATTCGTTACTGCACAACCCTTAGATTGCCATTGACGATTGCTCAGGTGGAGAAAGTTGTGGGACACAAATGGAAAATGTCACCAGAGGAAGTGCGACGCTACATCCTTTGGGCGTTCAAATATGGACTGATTCACATTCACCATGCTGGGGAAGAAATTAAAGGTTCTTCTTGACCCAATGGTAGCCGGCAAAATGGCTATCATGGTCGCCTTGCGTTAACACTTTGCTTGATGCACAATGGCAGCAGCGCGCAAGGCAGAAAGCAACGATGGCGATGGCAATGAGCGGGATGGGACATTTTTTTTTCACGCCTCTGCCTCGTTAGACAAGGCGGTGAAGGTGAGAGGGATGGTGATGACATCCTTTCTTCTCGGTTTGTTCTTGCTTTGGCTGTCTTCTTCTTTCGCTTCTCCTCCCGTGTCGGCTTAAGGCAGGCGGCGGAGTTTGGCGAGGAAAAGACCGCCTGAATCAAGGTGGTGGGGATAAATTCGGACGCAAAGGCGCATCATCTCGCCGAACTCCCGCCCATGCCATTCAGTCAAGCCCGGTGCGTGAGGTAAGGGCAACTCTATCGGCACCAACTCGCTGGGCACTTTTTGCAAGGCATAGGCGACGACGGCTTCGTTTTCTTCAGGGGCAAAAGTGCAAGTGGCGTAGATGACGATACCTCCCGGTCGGACCAACTCTAATGCTCGCCGCAGCAATCCCTTTTGCGTGCCGCTGATGGAGCGAATGAAGTTAAGGTCAGCGCCTTGACGCAACTCGGGATTCTCGCGGGCACGCCCTTCCGCTGAGCAAGGAGCATCTACCAACACTTTGTCAAAGGCGATGCCTAAATC
>Ga0209289_100292_pt1 | contig 29143 bp, 33 predicted proteins | sample GXS110809BmetaG_FD_184121 | JGI IMG/M metagenome (GOLD analysis project Ga0209289, IMG submission 184121) | Hot spring microbial communities from Gongxiaoshe hot spring, China to study Microbial Dark Matter (Phase II) - GXS 110809B (SPAdes)... ...
CCGCCACCAGGAACCAGAAGCCGATGCGGTCCATGGCGGCCACCAAGGGCCGGTCCTCAGGGCCGGAGATGACCTCGGCAAAGGGCACGGGGGCCTCGGCCAGCTCGGGCTTGCGCTCCCGTCCCAGGAGGACGCTGAAGAGGCCGTAGATGAAGAGGAGCAGCGCCACGAGCAAGATGACGCCCGCAATGATGTTCAGGACCATGGGGATGGCGTTATGGGTGTAGGCGTCAGGCACCTGAGCGATGTAGGCCCGCCTGGGCACGTTGAGAAGGCCCTGCCAGTGGAGGCCGATGGCCATGACCAGCATGCCGATGAACCAGAGCCAGACCACCGCCAGCCCCAGCCGCCGCTGGGCATCGGAGATGGGCTTGCCCGTGAGGTTGGGGATGAGCCACCACAAGGAGCCCATACCGGTAAGGGTAACTAGGCTCGCCACCTGGAGGTGGAAGTGGCCAGCGATCCAGATGGTGTTGTGCACCACGTAGTCCAGGGTGAAGCTGGCGTTCACCAGGCCCCCGGCCCCCCCAGGGATGAAGCCGATCAACCCCAGGACCGGGGCTACGAAGGCGGGGTTATCCCAGGGCAAGGCCTTGATCCAGCCCAAAAGCCCCTTCCCGCCCCGCAGGCGCCCGGCAAACTCCAGGCTGGCGGCGACGGTGAAGGCGGTCATAAGGCTGGGGACCGCCACGAACATGGTGAGGATGGAGTGGATCATCTTCCAGGTGGGGTCGATGCCGGGGTCGGCGAACTGGTGGTGGAAGCCCACTGGGGTGGAAAGGAGCAGGAAGAGGAGGAAAGCTAGGCGGGCCATGGGATCGGAGACCAGCTTCCCACCGGCTTGCTTGGGCAACACCGTGTAGATGATGGTGTAGGCGGGCAGGAGCCAGAAGTAGACGATGGGGTGACCCGTCCACCAGAAGAGGGTGCGGGCGATGAGGGGGTCTACCCCTTTGATGAGTCCGAAGGACCAAGGCAGGAGGAAGAGCACTGCCTCCAGCACCAGCCCGATGGAGGCGATGAACCACATGAGCCAGAAGACCACGGCCATGTAGGTGACCAAGGGGGTCACCTTACCCGGGTTCTGGGCCTTCCAACGCCGCCAGAGGTCCAGCACGATGTAAATGCTCACCCAAGTGGACAAGACGAAGATGCTGGCCCCCAGGTAGAAGGCCCAGTGCCCCTGGAGAGGGGGATAGAAGGTGTAAAGGACTGTAGCCTCGTTGGCGAGAAGGGGCAAGGCAGCCATCACCAAGCCGATGAAGGCCATCCACCAGGAGAGCCACATGAGGCCCATGTTGGGCCGTAGGTTGAGCTCCCGGGCGGGAAGGTACACCATGATGGCCTGGGCGAAGAGCTGGGTGAAGACGATGGCGTTCAGAACGCCGTGGAGGGTCAGGCCCTGGTAATAGGACTGGACGAAGGGCAAAAGGCGCTTAAGCAGGGGATAAGCGTCCACGTTGCCGTAGTTCAGGGCCTGGAAGGGGCCAAAGAGGCTCCCGATGATCACGGCGATGAAGCCCAGGACCAGGAAGTAGAGGGTGGCCTTCTTCTCCGGGTAGGCTTCGTAGACACGGGTGATATCCGTTGCCCGCACCGCCATGGCTCACTCCTTTACTACGATCTTGCCGAACATGTTCTGGTGGCCGATGCCGCAGTACTGGTTGCAGATGATCCGGTACTCGCCCGCCTTATTGAAGGTATAGCGCACGGTGGAAACCTCACCGGGGAGGACTTCCACGTTGATGTTGGTGCCCTCCACGTGGAAGCCGTGGATCACGTCGGGGCTGGTGATCTTGAAAATGATTTCCGCTCCCTTGGGCACCTCGATGGGGTTAGGCTGATACCCGAAGGCAAAGGCCAAGACATGCGCCGTGTACTGGTTGGGACCGGTCTGCACCACGGCCTGCGTTGGGTCAGCCCAGGGGCCCTCGGAGCGCACCTTGGTGGGGTCCACGCGCTCCAGCTGCCCCGCGGGGATCACCCCGGCACTATGGGTGGCCAAGGTGTAGGCGATTAGGGCGATGAAGACCAAGAGCATTACCAAGGAAAACGCCAGCCAGCCCTTCTCGTAAGCCAGGATCGCCTTGTGGGCCTTGTGCTCGTCCACCATACCCTACCCCCTAGCGAAAAAGACAGCGTATACCCCTAGCCAGAAGATTAGGATGGTGAGGGTAAGAACCACTATCACTCCTATGGCGCCCACCGGTTTTTCCTCCATACCCGTCCTCCCTTTACGGCAAGTAGCCGTATACGGTGCCCATGGTAGCGGAAACCTGAGAAATAGGTGAAGTACATTTGTCCCTACATGAGAGGGGACTTAGGAAATTGAAGTTTCAAGAAAATAGGGGCGAGGCCTGATGCCTCGCCCCTTCGTGAAGCGGGATCCTAAGTACTCCCCACTCGGGCCAACACCTGGCGGCTTACCTCCTTTAGGGTTTCGAAAACCCCTTTGCCCTCCGTGGCCACGGCTTCGAAGACGGGAAAACGGCCTTCGGGGTCCACCACCGCCTGGACCATCTCCACCGGTAGAGCGTCGGGCAGGTCCCGTTTGTTCACCTGGAGCACCACGGGGATGTCCTCCACCTTGAGCCCGTATTCCGCTAGGTTCTCCCGCATGTTGCGCATGCTCTCGGCGTTAGCCCGTAGGCGGTTGGGAGCGGAGTCGGCCACGAAGACGATGCCGTCCACGCCCCGAAGGATCAGCTTGCGGCTGGCGTTGTAGAAGACCTGCCCCGGTACGGTGTAGAGATGGAAGCGGGTTTTGAATCCCTTGACCTCTCCCAGATCCAGGGGCAAGAAGTCAAAGAAAAGGGTTCGCTCGTCCTCCGTGGCCAAGGAGACCATCTCGCCCTTGCGGCCCTCGGGGATTTTGCCGTAGATCCACTTCAGGTTGGTGGTCTTCCCAGATAGCCCAGGGCCGTAGTAGACGATCTTGAAGTTGATCTCGCGGTTGGCGAAGTTGATGGTGCTCATGCTAGTTGCCAAAGAGTTCGTCCAAGAGGGCTTTGGCCTCCTCGCGGTACTGGGTGTCCAGGTTGAGCTTTGGCGGGTTGGCGATGGCTTCCTCGGCCAGCTGGGTCAGGGCCTCCGCCGCCCGCTTGCCGTAGAGCTTCACCTTGCCTAGGGGTGCGTTTTCGTCAAAGACGAGAAGCAAAAGGGCGTGGTCGCCCGCCTCGTCCACATATAGGCCCATGCGCTCTCCCTGGTGGACCACCTCCTGGAAGCGAACCTCTCCCAGGAGCTTGGCCAGGGCCTGGGTGGCGGCGGCGTTGCCCGCCACCAGGGTGGCCAGGGAGTCCAGGGGCGGGGGCTTGGGGGCCCAGAGGGCCTCTTTATGGGCCAGAACGAAGCCCTTGCGGTCGATCAGCAAGGCGTAGCGGGCCCCGGTTTCCCGGAGGGTTTCGTCTAGGATACCGAGGGCCCGGTCGTAAAGCGCCCCATAGAGGACCAAGGAGGGTTCCACCATAGTATGCTCAGTCTACCATGCGCCCTTTTCTGGAGGAGGCCAAGGCCGTTTTGGCGGAGCTGGTGGCGCTACCCACGGTGAGCGCGGAGGGGAGGGCCCTCGAGGAGGGTGCGGCCAAGGTGGCCGAGGTTTTGGAGGGGCTCGGCTTGAAAGCGGAGCTTCATCGTGGTTATGGGCCCCCAGTGGTCTACGCTGAGGGGGGCGAGGGGGAGAAAGCCCTTCTCTTTTACAACCACTACGATGTCCAGCCCCCGGACCCTTTGGAGCTATGGGAGAGCGACCCCTTTACCCTTGCCGAGCGGGATGGGGCCTGGTATGGGCGGGGCACCCACGACGACAAGGGGGAGTTGGTGGCCCGACTCGTGGCCCTTAGGCTCTTCCGGGAACGGCATGGCTTCCTTCCCTGGGTGAAGTTCGTGGTGGAGGGGGAGGAGGAGGTGGGAAGTCCCCATCTTGCGGACTACGTCAGGGATAAAAAGGACCTCCTGAAGTCCGGGGCCATCGTCTGGGAGGCAGGGGGGGTGGACGCCAAGGGGCGCCCCTACCTGTATGCGGGCCTCAAGGGCATCGTGGCCCTCGAGCTTCGGGTGCGCACCGCTGCCTTTGACCTGCACTCCTCCTACGGGGCGGTGGTGGAAAACCCCATTTACCGCTTGAGCCGGGCCATCTCCAGCCTGCGGGATGAGGAGGGAAGGGTCCTCATCCCGGGGTTTTACGACCGGGTCCGGCCCCTCTCGCCCACGGAGATGGAGGTGCTGGCGGAGATTCCCGATGAATCAGAAGCGCTAAGGGAGGCTTTCGGCGTGCGGGACTTCCTGGGCGGGGCCAGGAACCTGGAGTTCAACCAGCGCCTTTATGCGGAGCCCTGCGTCAACATCAACGGCTTTCACTCCGGTTATGGGGGCCCAGGCTCCAAGACGGTACTCCCAGCGGAAGCTTTCGCCAAGCTGGACTTTCGCTTGGTGCCGGACCAGGACCCGGAGGAGATCCCAGGGCTTCTTAAGCGGCACCTCGAGGCCCAGGGCTTCCACGACGTGGAAGTGGTGGTCTTGGAAAAGGGGGAGCACCCCGCCCGCTCGGACCTCACCCACCCCTTCGTGGGTCTGGCGAGGCGGGCCTTGGAGGAGGCCTTCGGCCAGAAGGCGGTGGTGTACCCCAACATGGCGGGCTCCGGCCCCATGCACCCCTTCCTCCACCACCTGAAGGCCCCGGCAGTGGGCCTGGGGGTGGGGTACCCGGGGAGCCGGGTGCACAGCCCCAACGAGCACATCCGCATCCAGGACTTTGAACGGGGCACCCTGGCCCTCCTCAGGCTCTTGGAGCTCTACTTCTTGGGCCGCTAGACCCGGCATCTGCTAGGCTTTTGGGGTATGCGCCTAGTCTTTGGTGAGCGCGATACCCCTTACCAAGAGGCCCGGGTGGTGGTCCTGCCCGTGCCCTACGACCTATCCCTTTCCTTTTTGCCGGGGGCCCGGCGGGGCCCTGAGGCCATCCTTCTGGCCAGCCGGGAGCTGGAGCCTTTTCTCCTGGAGCTTGGGGTGGCTCCGGAGGAGGTGGGCATCCACGCGGCGGAACCGGTGCCCTGGGTGGCGGGAAGCGCCGAGGAAAGCCACGCTTTGATCCGGGAAGCCGCCCTCACCCATCTTCGGGCGGGCAAGTTCTTGGTGGCTCTGGGGGGGGACCATTCCATCACCCACCCCCTGGTCCAGGCCCACCGGGAGGCCCTGGGGGAGTTCTCCCTCCTGCATATCGACGCCCACGCCGACCTCTATCCGGAGTGGCAGGGCTCGGTGTACTCCCACGCCTCCCCCTTCTATCGGCTCTTGCAGGAGGGCTTTCCCCTGGTGCAGGTGGGCCTCCGGGCCATGGACCGGGAGTCCTTGGAGCTGGCGCGGGAGCGGGGGGTGGGCCTTTTCCCCGCCCACCGGCTTCACCGGGAGGGACTGCCTTTGAGGGAGATCCTCGAGGCCCTAGGGGAGCGGGTCTACATCAGCTTTGACTTTGACGCCCTGGACCCCTCGGTGATGCCCAGCGTGGGCACGCCCCTCCCCGGGGGCCTCACCTACCGCCAGGCGGTGGACCTCCTGGAGGCGGTGTTCCGGGAGAAGGAGGTGGTGGGGATGGACTTCGTGGAGCTTTCCCCCAACGGGCACTTCCACGCGGAGATGACCGCGGCCCAGCTGGTCTACCACGCCATCGGCCTGAAGGGCCTCCAGGCAGGGTGGCTCGTGGCCAGGGGCCTGTAGGCTACATTTCCTTCGCTCGCTTGCCCGTAGCTTGGGAACAGGATGCCCTGGCTCCTGGGCGTGCTCCTCTTGGGGGTGGGTCTGGCCCAGCCCCTCACCCTGCCCGACCTCTGGGAGAGGGTTTACGGGGAAGGGGGGTTTCGGGTGGAACGGGTCTTGGAGAGGACCCCCCGTTTCACCCGAGTGCTTTTCTCCCATCTTTCCGATGGGCTTCGGGTGTACGGATTTGCCAACCTGCCTTTGGGGCAGGGTCCCTTTCCCGTGGTGGTGGTGCTCCACGGGTACGTGGAACCCAGCCGTTACCGGACCTTTGCGTACACCACCCCTTACGCTGACTTTTTGGCCGCGGCAGGGTATCTGGTCCTCCACCCCAACTACCGGGGCCATCCTCCCTCGGAGGGGCGGCCTGCTATGGGTTTGCGTCACGTCTACGCAGTGGACGTGCTGAATCTGCTGGCCGAGGTGCGCAAGGGCGTTCTTCCCCAGGCGGATGGGCGGCGCATCGGCCTCTTCGGCCACTCCATGGGTGGGGGGATTGCCCAGGTGGTGGCCCTGGTGGATCCCCGCCTGAAGGGCGTGGTGCTTTACGGGAGCATGAGCGGGGACGAGAGGCGGAATCTGGAGCGGATCCTCTACTGGTCGGGGGGTACTCGAGGCCGGGAGCTTCTAACCCTTCCTCCCAAAACCCTGGTGGAGGCTTCCGCCTGGACCTACCTGGACAGGCTTTCCGTGCCCTTCAGCGTCCACCACGGGATCCAAGACGCCCAGGTACCCCCGGAGTGGTCATGGGAGCTTTGCCGAAGGCTTAAGTCCTTGGGAAAGCCGGTGGAGTGCTTCAGCTATCCGGCGGGCCACCTTTTCCGCGGTACGGTGGACCAGGCGTTCCGCCAAAGGGTCCTGGCCTTTTTCGGACGGGTCTTGCAGTAACCTGGGGCCATGCAGGCCTTCTTTGAGAACCTCGAGGCCCTCTTCTTTGCCCTTGCCTTCGGCAGCGTGGTCTTTGGCCTTCTAGCCCGCCTGCTGGGGGTGCGGCGCACCTGGCCCTTCTTCCTGCTGGCTGCCCTTTGGCTCGTCCTTGGCCTACTCCTTCGGTTAGAATAGCCCTTCGTGGCCAAGCGCGTGGTTTCCGTGTCCCTGGGGGCTAGCCGCCGGGACTCCGTGGTCCAGGTGGAGCTCCTGGGGGAGGAAGTGGTGTTGGAAAGGCGGGGTACGGATGGCGACTTCCAGAAAGCCGCGCGCCTCATTGCTGAGCTGGATGGAAAGGTGGACGCCATCGGCCTCGGGGGTATCGACCTCTACCTTTGGGCAGGGGGGCGGCGCTACACCATCCGGGATGCCAAAAGGCTTAAGGCGGCGGCCCGTAAAACCCCTGTGGTGGATGGCTCCGGCCTCAAGCACACCCTGGAGCGGCGGGCGGTGGCCGACCTTTCCCGCATCATAGACTGGAAGAGCACGAAGGTGCTCTTGCCCTCCGCGGTGGACCGCTTCGGCCTGGCCGAGGCCTTGGCCGAGGCTGGAGCCAGGGTGCTCTACGGGGACTTCATCTTCGCTTTGGGCCTCCCCATTCCCCTCTACTCCCTCTCCTTCCTGCAAAAGCTGGCCTACGTCCTCCTGCCTGTCCTGACCCAGCTTCCCTTCCAGCTCCTTTACCCCACGGGGGAAAAGCAGGACAAGCGGGCGGTGGACTGGCGAAGCCGCTACTACCTCTGGGCGGATGTGGTGGCGGGGGACTGGCACTACCTCAAGCGGCACATGCCCGACGAGATGTGGGGGAAGATGGTGCTCACCAACACCACCACGGAGGAGGACGTGGCCTTTTTGCGGGAGAGGGGGGTGAAACGCCTCATCACCACCACCCCCCGTTTGAACGGGCGAAGCTTTGGCACCAACGTCATGGAGGCCCTTTTGGTGGCCCTGGCCGGGCGGGAGCTTGGGGAAGAGGAGTACCTCCGGTATATTGACCTCTTAGGGCTTAGGCCCCAGGTCCTGGACCTACAGGAGGAAGCATGATCAGCGTGACCGACCTTAGACCCGGAACCAAGGTGAAGATGGAGGGCGGCCTTTGGGAGTGCGTGGAGTACCAGCACCAAAAGATTGGCCGTGGTGGGGCCAAGGTGGTGGCCAAGTTCAAGAACCTGGAAACGGGGGCCACCATTGAGCGCACCTTCAACTCCGGGGAGAAGCTGGAGGACATCTACGTGGAAACCCGGGAGCTCCAGTACCTGTACCAGGAGGGGGACGACCTGGTTTTCATGGACTTGGAGACCTACGAGCAGTTCCACCTGTCCAAGGATCAGGTGGAGGCGGCCCGGTTTCTCAAGGAGGGCATGACCGTTCTGGGGGACATGTACGAGGGGCGCCCCCTGAAGATCACCCCGCCCACCGTGGTGGAGCTCAAGGTGGTGGACACGCCTCCTGGGGTACGGGGGGATACGGTCTCGGGCGGCAGCAAGCCCGCTACCCTGGAAACGGGAGCGGTGGTCCAGGTGCCCCTGTTCGTGGAGCCCGGCGAGGTCATCAAGGTGGATACCCGTACGGGCCAGTACGTGGGCCGGGCCTAGAACCCATGCCCTGCGGGCCTGGCCAGGCTGCCAGGCCCCCCGCGCGCTTTGATGTTGACTGGGTACAAAGGACGTCTTTCCCGTCCATAGGGTAAGCTTTATGCCACGAGGTAGGCCTATGACGCCCAAGGAGCTCAAGCAGATCCTGCAGGCCCTGGTGGAGCACGGGGTGAACGAGCTCACCCTGGAAACCCCGGACTACAAGCTCACCGTCCGCCGCGGGGGCGAGGTGCAGGTGGTGGCGGTGCCCCAGGCGGTGGCCGCCCCGGTCCCGGCGCCCCAGCCCCCCGCGGCTTTGGCTCCCGCACTAGCGGCGGAGGCGGCGCCTCCCCCGTCGCCTGCCTCTGAGGGGACCAAGGGCGTGGACAAGGCGGAGGAGTGCGCGGGGTGCGTGGAGATCAAGGCCCCCATCGTGGGTACCTTCTACCGGGCACCGGCCCCGGATGCCCCCCCTTACGTGGAGGAAGGGGACCGGGTGGAAAAGGGACAGGTGCTCTGCATCATCGAGGCGATGAAGCTCATGAACGAGATTGAGTCGGAGGTTTCGGGCATCGTTAAAAAGATCCTGGTGAAAAACGGGGAACCCGTGGAGTACGGGCAACCCCTCTTCCTGATCCAGCCGCTATGAAGAAGGTCTTGATCGCCAACCGGGGCGAGATCGCCTTGAGGATTATCCGGGCCGCCAAGGAGTTGGGGATCAAGACCGTGGTGGCCCACTCCACCGCCGACGAGAGGAGCCTTCCCGTGCTCCTGGCGGACGAGGCCATCTGCATCGGACCCCCGCCCTCGGGGCAGAGCTACCTGAACATCCCCAACCTGCTCTCCGCGGCCATCGTCACCGGGGCGGACGCCATCCACCCCGGCTACGGCTTCCTGGCGGAGAACGCCACCTTCGCGGAGATGTGTCGGGAGCATGGCCTCACCTTCATCGGCCCCACCCCGGAGAACATGCGGGCCCTGGGGGACAAAGCCACTGCCAGGAAGGTGGCGCGGGAGGCCGGGGTGCCCACGGTTCCGGGAACGGATGAGCTTGAGAGCGTGGAGGAGGCCAAGCGGGCTGCTCAGGAGATCGGCTACCCGGTGATCCTCAAGGCCTCCGCCGGGGGTGGAGGCCGGGGGATGCGGGTGGTGCACACGGAGGAGGAGTTGGAAAGGGCGGTCCAACAGGCCCAGGAGGAGGCGCGGGCGGCCTTCGGAAACCCCGCCATCTACCTGGAGAAGTACATCGAAGAGCCGAAGCACATAGAGATCCAGGTCCTGGGGGATGGGGAGAACGTCATCCACCTTTGGGAACGGGACTGCTCCATCCAACGCCGGCACCAGAAGCTCTTGGAGGAAGCCCCCAGCACTTTGCCTTTGGAAACCCGCAAGGCCATCGCCGAGGCTGCGGCCCGGCTGGCCCGGCACGTGGGTTATGTGTCCGCGGGTACCCTGGAGTTTCTGGTGGATAAGGAGGGGAACTTTTACTTCATCGAGATGAATACCCGTATCCAGGTGGAGCACCCCGTGACCGAGATGATCACCGGCATTGACCTGGTGCAGGCCCAGTTCCGGATCGCCATGGGGGAGAAGCTTTGGCTAAGGCAGGAGGAGGTGGAGGTGCGGGGGCATGCTATAGAGGTGCGCATCAACGCCGAGGACCCGGAGAAGGGCTTTAGGCCCTCCATCGGCAAGGTGGAGACCCTTTTGTTCCCGGGCGGACCCGGCATCCGGGTGGACAGCCACCTCTATGCGGGCTATCAGATCCCGCCCCACTACGACAGCTTGATCGCTAAGATCATCGCCTGGGCCCCCACCCGGGAGGAGGCTATAAGGCGCATGGAAAGGGCTCTTTCCGAGACGGTGATTGAGGGCCCTGGCCTCAAGACCACCATTCCCTTCCACCAAAAGGTGTTGCAAAACGCCTTCTTCCGCCGGGGTGCCGTCTACACCAACTTCGTGGCCCGGCGGATGGAGGTGTAGACTGGGCGTGTGATGGTGGAATACGAGATCAGCGACCATGCCCTCGAGGGGCTGGTGGCCCATACCCTTTCCGAGCTTCAGGGGGTGCGGCTCTTGGAAGCCGCTCCCCGCTCCCTGGGGGAGGTTTTCCGCCGCATGAAGCCCATCAAGGTGGAGCGCGCCCCCGAGGGGCTCACCGTGGACCTGGTCCTTTCCGTGGACTATGGGGTTTCCATTCCCGAGGCAGCCCAGGCGGTGCAGAAGGCGGTGGCCGAGGCCCTCTTCGTGGCCACCGGCGAGAAGGTGCGGGCGGTGAACCTCACCGTGGCCCAGGTGGAGTACCGGAAGGAGGCCCATGCTTAGGCGGGCCCGAGAGCTGGCCATGCGGGCCTTGTTCGCCCATACCCAGGGGGGGATGGATTTGGAAGAGGCCTTCCGCCACGCCTTGGCGGAGATGGGGGGCGAGGAGGACGCCTACGGCGATCCCCTGGACCAGGAAGGGGTGGCCTTTGCCCGGCGCTTGCTGGAGGGGTACAAGGCCCATGCGGAGGAGGTGGACCGGGTGCTACGGGAAACCGTGGAGGGATGGGACTTCGCCCAGATGTCCAAAACCGACCTTACGGTCTTGCGTTTGGCCACCTACGAGATGCTCTATGAGCCCACCCCTTTTGCTCCCTTGATCGAGGTGGCGGTGAAGATCGCCAACCGCTACGGGGGGGAGCATTCCGGGGCTTTTGTCAATGGGGTCCTTGGCCGCTTGTATCGGCGGATCCAGGGGGGCGAGCTGAAGGCGGTGCCCAAGGAGGACTGAGATGACCCTTGCCCGTACCCTTTCCGGCCATGAGGTGGCGGAGACCGTGTATCGGGAGCTGAGGGAAACCCTGAGTTCCCTGCCTTTTGTACCCTCCCTCAGGGTGATCCGCTTGGGGGAGGACCCCGCCTCGGTTTCCTACGTGCGCCTTAAGGACAAAAGGGCCAGGGAGCTGGGCCTTTTGAGCCAGGTGGAGGTGTACCCGGCGGATACCCCCGAGGGGGTCCTTTTAGAGCGGATCGAGACCCTGAACCAGGATCCCGAGGTGGACGGTATCCTGGTTCAGCTTCCCTTACCTGCCCACATCCGCACGGAGCGGGTTTTGGAGGCCATTTCCCCCCTTAAGGATGTGGATGGCTTCCACCCCTTCAACGTGGGGAAGCTTTGGAGCGGGGGAGAGGGGCTTTTCCCCTGCACGCCCCTGGGTGTCGTCCGCCTGCTCAAGCATTACGGGGTGGAGCTAAGGGGCAAGGAGGTGGTGGTCCTGGGCCGGTCCAACATTGTGGGCAAGCCCCTGGCCGGCCTCCTCCTGCGGGAGGATGCCACGGTGACCGTGGCCCATTCCCGTACCCGGAACCTTCCGGAGGTAACCCGGCGGGCCGAGGTGCTGGTGGTGGCGGTGGGGAAGCCTCACCTGGTACGGAAGGAGTGGGTGCGGCCCGGGGCCATTGTGGTGGACGTGGGAGTGAACCGGGTGGAGGGGAAGCTTCTGGGCGATGTTCACCCCGAGGTGGCCGAGGTGGCCTCCGCCCTCACCCCTGTGCCCGGGGGCGTGGGGCCCATGACCGTGGCCATGCTCATGGCCAACACCGTGAAGGCGGCCCTCCTCAGGCGGAATGGAGCTTCTCGCTAACCAGGTTTTCTGGACCGCCATCCTGGCCAACCTTCTGGCCCAGACCCTGAAGCTTTTCCTCTATTACCTGCTGGAGGGCCGGTTCCAATGGGAACGTTTCCTGGAAACCGGGGGGATGCCCAGCTCCCACTCCGCCACCGTCAGTGCCTTGGCCATGGGCGTGGGCTTCCAGGAGGGTTTTGGCAGCACCCTGTTTGCTGTGGCTGCCATCTTCGCCCTCATCGTCATGTACGACGCCACGGGAATCCGCCGGGCGGCTGGCCTGCATGCCCAGCTCCTAAACCAGTTGGTTCAGGAACTGCAACAGGTACTCCAGAAAGGCCCTGCCCCTGAGCCCCTTAAGGAACTTTTGGGCCACACTTACCTCGAGGTCCTAGTGGGAGCGTTGTTGGGCGGCCTGGTGGCCTTCCTCAGCTTTCACCTCTTCCCGGCGGCGTAAAAAGCCAGGGTCTGCCCCAAGAGGAAGACCAGGAGCCCTAGCACGGGGGAGAGAAAGAAGGTGAAGAAGCCTGCGAACAAGGCCAGCGCCAGGGGCAGGAGGGGCTTCTTGAAGCGGTGGAAGACCCAGAGGTTCAAAAGGCCGAAGAAGAGGAGGACGCTGAAGGCAACCGTTTCCACGGGGCTTTATTGTACGCCCTTGCCAGCTTGGCGGGATGGGGTAAACTTTTACCGAGTATAAGGAGGTTGCACCCATGCTGACGCTACCGGAGAAAATCCTCTTTATCCTGCTCCTTTTGGCAAGCCTTTACTACGCCTACACGGGCTTTCGCCGCGTGTATCTGGCCATCCGAAGGGGACGGCCGGAGGAACGCTTTGACCGCCTGCCCGAGCGTATTGGCCGGGCCCTTTGGCTTACCCTTACGCAGCAGACCGTTTTCAAGAGGCGGCCTCTGGTTTCCCTTCTCCACGCCTTTGTCTTCTACGGCTTCATCTACTACCTCCTGGTCAACCTGGTGGACCTTCTGGAGGGATACTTCCCCCTGCACGCCCAAGGGGGGCTTTGGAACGCTTATAACTTCTTGGCCGATCTCCTCACCGCCGCCATCCTGGTGGGGATCCTGGGGCTCATGCTTCGCCGCTATCTTCTCGCACCCCAGGATTTCACCTGGAATCCCAAGGTGCCTCTCCACGAATGGGTACGCCAGGGAATCCCCCGGGATTCGGCCATCGTGGGGGCCTTCATCACCTTCCACGTGGGAAGCCGCCTCCTCTCCAAAGCGGCGGGCCTAGCCCAAGGGGAGCCCGACCCCTTCCAGCCCGTGGCCAGCTTTCTGGCCACCCTGCTTGCGGGCCTTTCGCCCTCCAGCCTGGTGGTGTTGGAACATTTCTTCTGGTGGGGTGCCTTGGGCTCCATCCTTCTCTTCCTCCCCTACTTCCCCCGCTCCAAGCACATCCACCTGATGATGGGCCCCATCAACCTGGCCTTCCGCCAGGAGAAGCCCGGGGCCCTTAGGCCCTTAGACTTGGAGAAGGAGGAGGAAAAGTTTGGGGCGGAGAAGCTGGAAGACCTCTCTTGGAAGCGGCTTCTGGACGCCTACGCCTGCATCATGTGCAACCGCTGTCAGGAGGCCTGCCCTGCTTACACCACGGGAAAGGCCCTCTCCCCGGCGGCCATCGTCATCTCCGAGCGGTACGAACTGAATGAGATCCTCCCGGCCTTTGCCAGTGGGCAGGAAAGCCCGAGGCCCCTCATGGACTTCGCCCTGAACGAGGAGGCCCTTTGGGCCTGCACCACCTGCATGGCCTGCGTGGAGGTCTGCCCGGTGGGCAACGAGCCCATGCTTCACATCCTGGATGTGCGCCGGGCCAAGGTGCTCATGGAGGGGGAGTTCCCCCAGGAGCTCAACAACGCCTTCCGGGGCATGGAGCGCGCGGGCAACCCCTGGGGCATCGGCCAGGACAAGCGCCTGGACTGGGCCGAGGGGCTTAGCGTGCCCACGGTGGAGGAAAAGCCCCACCCCGAGGTCCTCTACTGGGTGGGGTGTGCGGCCAGCTATGACCCCCGGGCGCAGAAGATCGCCCGGAGCATGGTGGAAATCCTGAACGCCGCCGGGGTGGACTGGGCGGTGTTGGGCAAGCGGGAGAAGTGCACCGGGGATGCGGCCAGGAGGGCAGGGAACGAGTACCTCTTCTTCCAGCTGGCCACGGAGAACGTGGAAACCCTAAACCAGGTGGCCCCCAAAGCCATCGTCACCACCTGCCCCCACTGCTTCCATACCATCGGCAACGAGTACAAGGATTTTGGCGGCCAGTACCGGGTGGTGCACCACTCAGAGTTCATCGCCGAGCTTCTGCAAAGCGGCAGGCTCCAGGTGTCCGAGGAGACCAAGAGGGTGGTCTTCCACGACCCCTGCTACCTGGGCCGCCACAATGGGGTGTACGACCCTCCCAGGGACGTGCTCAAGGGGGTTGGCTTCCGGCTGGTGGAACCGCCCAGGAACCGGGAAGGGAGCTTCTGCTGCGGGGCGGGCGGGGCCCAGTTCTGGAAGGAGGAGGAACCCGGGGCCATGCGGGTTTCCGAGAACCGCTACCGGGAGCTTAAGGACACGGGGGCTGAGGTCATCGCCACGGGGTGCCCCTTCTGCATGGCCATGATGAACGTGGAGGTGGCCCAGGACGAGAAGCCTCCGGAGGTGTTGGACATCGCCGAGCTGGTGGCCCGGGGCCTTAAGGCCTAAGGTTTTGATAGGCGGCGAAGACCCGGTAGCCCTCCATCCATCCCTCTCCGAAGGCCCGCAGCGCGAGGCCTGGGGGAGGGGTGAGGAGTTCGTAGGGCTCCCAGTAGAAAGGGCTTTCCGGCCTGTGGCGCCGCACGGCTTCCCGGCGGCTGAAGCCTTCCACCAGGAGAAGCCCCCCTGGGGCCAAGAGGGGAGGAAGGGCCTTAAGAAGAGGGCGGTTTACGTAGTAGGTCATGAGGATGGCGGCAAAGGGGCCTTTGGGGAGGTGCGTAAGGGCGTTGGGGGCCTCGAGGTCCAGCTCCACCAGGGCCAGGCCGCGGATTCCCCTAAGCTTTTTTAGGGCCTCGCGGCTTTTTTCCACCAGGACCACGGGATGCCCCCTGTCCAGGAAGTAAAGGGCGTTCCTGCCCAGCCCCCCCGCCAGGTCCAGGACCGGGCCCTTGGGGGCGAAGGGCCCGTAGGCCCGCACCACCTGGGCGGGAGCCCGCTCCAGGGCGGCTTGGCGGTAAAACGCATCCCAGTCCCTAGGCATGCTTGCGCAAAGCTAGAAGGCTTCCCCCCAAGAGGATGAGGAAGGTTACGCCCCAGAAGACAGGTTTCGGCAGGTGCCAGGCCAGCTCCGGGCGGTGCAGGAGCTCTGCCAGGGTGGCGCTCCCTTCCAGAAGGAGCTTGACCCCAGCCCAGCCCACCAGAGCGTAGGCCACCTTCTCCAGGCTGGGATAGCGTTCCATCACCGCCACCACATAGCCCGCGGCCAGGCGGATGAAGAGGATGCCCAGGGCCACGCCCAGGAAGACCAGGAGGAGGTCCTTGGAAAAGGCCACCACCGCCAGGATGGAGTCCACGGCGAAGGCCAGGTCCACCAGGTTGATGAGGAGGACCACCCGCCAGAACTCCCGGGCGGTGGCCTCGGGCAAGGGCTTGGCCTCCGGATGGTCGCGGAAGTGCTGGAGCATGAGAAAGAGGAGGTAAAGCCCTCCCAGCACCTGGACCCACCATAGCCGGATCACGTACACGGCGAAAAGAAGGGCTAGGCCCCTTAGCAAGTAGGCCCCCAGGACCCCGTAGAAGAGGGCCTTGCGGCGGAGGTGGATGGGCAGGGGTCTGACCATCACCGCCAGGACCAGGGCGTTGTCCCCGGAGAGGAGGGCCTCGAGGGCCGCCACGGAGAGGAGGACCAGCAGGGCCTCCCCGCTCACGGCTCCCCCAGAAGATAGCGAAGCCCGGGGGCCAGGGCCTGCTTCCAGGTGACCCAGTTGTGCCCAGAAGGGCGTTCCCGGTAGGCGTGGGGGGCTTTGCGGTCCGCCAGCAGGGCGGCGAAGCGGCGGTTGGGGCCTAGGAGCCACTCCAATAGGCCCACCTCCAGGTACACCCGGGGCAGGGCCTCCGCCTCGGCGTAGCGCTCCAGGAGCCACTCCCGGTCCCGGTAGGCATCCATGCCGCCTGGGTGGGCCTTGAGGGCAGGGGAGAGGGCAAGGACCTTGGCGAAGCGCCCCGGATGCCGCCAGGCTTGCCACAAGGAGAAGAGCCCCCCCAAAGAAGCCCCCACCAGGACCACCTCCCCTAGGGGGCCATAGGCCCTTTCCACCTCTCCTAAGAGGTGGTGGAACTCCTCCTCATAGGCTTCCGAAAACCGGTACTCCTGGTTTCGGTCTATGGGTTCCACAAAGACCAAGCGCACCGGGGGGATTTCGCCTGCTTCCACCAGGGCTTGGGCCACCTTGTGCAGGCCCGCGGTGCGGTAGAAGGCCACCCCGTCCTGGGCCACCACGGTGGCCTTGGGGTTTGCCCCGGCTTCCGCCACGTAGACGTGCCTTTCCCCCAGGCGGTGGCGCTCCACTTTGGGTTCTTCCCGGGGCTCGGGAGGCGCTTCAAAGCGGTGCCCGGGAAGGCGGACGGCCCGGGGATAGGTCCACCAGGGATTGTCCGCCCGCTCGGGGTTTTCGGGGTCGGGAAAGGGTCTACCCTGCTCGTCTAGGAAGGCGTATTCCACGTAAGCCCCCTCTGGGAACTCCAGGGTGACGGGGCCTTGGAGGGGGATGGGGCTCCTTTCCCAGTCGGTGAAATCCCCTATCAGGGCCCTGGCCTGGGGAGGGGGAAAGAAGGTGACGGTGCGCTTAGAAACCCGTACCACGGGAATACTCTACCCGGGCCTGGGCCGGACCTAAAGCTTCTCCAGCTCCGGGTAAAGGAGGAGGAGCTCTTCCTCCGTCAGGGCCTCGCCTTCCCTTTCGGGGGTCCAGGAGAGGTAAGCCGCCAGGAGGGTGAAGGCACTGGATCCCGCTAGGTCCATTAGGGCTTCCCTGGCCAGGGACCGGGTCAAGGGGGATCGGGGAGGGAGGAGCCTGCGGTCGGCGAGGTGGAGGCTTACCACCAGATAGCGCCCTCCGGGCTCCACCTGGGCCTGGTATGCCTCCAGCGCATGTTTCTTGCCCTCAAAGTGGCGGAAGGTTTCCTGGTACTTGCTCCGCTCCTCCAGCATCCAGGCGTCGAACCGGGCCAGAACCTCATCCTCGGAACCTCTTACCACCTGGTAATCCCCAAAGCGCCAGGCTGGCTCCTCCCTGAGGAGCAAGAGGGCCGCCTCGTCCAGCAGGTCGGCGAGGCCCTTAGCCGAGGTGGTGTCCGCTTCCTCGGCTAGCTGCCTTAGCGCCTTTTGCACCTGGGGGCGGGCCAAGAGGGCCAAGCGCAACCTGGCCACGCTGGCGGTGGGCCCTTCCCCCGCTTGGCGAAGCCCCCGCACCATGTAGGCAGTCACCAAGACCAAGCCCAAGACCACCAGGACGGGTACAATACCCAGCCTCCCCCCTCCCCCGGGGTAAACCACCACCGGGCCAGGATACGAGGGATAGGAGGGGGCCGGGCTTGGGAAGACCGGGGCTGGCCCCGGGCTCATGGGAGGTGGGGTGGGGTTGTAGGGACGCCCACCTGCGCCGCCCCCGCTCTTCTGGGCTAGGGCCAAGGAGAGAGTCAGGAGTAGGAGCCAAACGAGGCGGCGCATGGCCTCCAGCATACTTCAGGGCCGGGAGGCTTTGTGCTAAAACCAACGATGCAGTAAACTTGATATAGGTAGGCTTAGGCTATGGACGAGAAGGGAGAAAGGAGGGAAACCATGCTGCCAGAGACCTTGCCCGTCTGCCCGGTGAGGGGGTCGGTCATCTACCCCACCATGGTCATGCCCATTGATGCGGGGAGGCCCGTTTCCATCCGGGCCATCGACCAGGCCTTGACCCGGGAGCGGGTGCTACTTATCGTGAGCCAGAAGGACAAGGAGGTGGAAAACCCCAAGCCCTCGGACCTCTATGAGGTGGGCACCGCCTGCAACATCCTCAAAATGCGCAAGAACCCGGACGGCTCTGTTCAGGTGCTGGTGCAAGCCTTCGCCCGGGTACGGGTGCGGGAATGGCTGGACCTGGGGGACCACCTCGAGGCCAAAGGGGAAGTCCTCTCCGATGAACCCGCTGACCCCACCTTGGTCAAGGCCCTGGTGCGGGAGGTGAAGGACAAGTTCCAGGCCCTTCTGAAGGAGGGCAAGTACCTAGCCCCCGAGGTGGCCCAGTTCGTCCTCAACCTCGAGGACCCAAGCCAGCTCGCCGATTACATCGCCTTCCACATGGACTTCCGCCTGGAGGACAAGCAGAGGGTCTTGGAAACCCCCAACGTGGCGGAGCGCCTAAAGCGGGTTTTGGTGCTCCTCGAGGCGGAGCTAGACCTCATCGAAACGCAAAGACGTATCCAGCAACAGGTCAAGGAGGAGATCGACCGCAACCAGCGGGAGTACTTCCTGCGGGAGCAGATGAAGGCCATCCAGCGGGAGCTCCACGGGGAGGAGGGCGCTGAGGAGGTGGAGGAGTTCCGCAGAAAGGTGGAGGAACTCAACCTGCCTCCCGTGGTGCGCCAGGAGGTGGAGCGGGAACTGAACCGCTTCGCCCGCATGCACCCCGATTCCGCCGAGGCCAGCGTCATCCGCACCTACCTGGACTGGATTGTGAACCTCCCATGGAACACCCGCACCGAGGACAACCTGGACCTCTCCCGGGCCAAGGAGATCCTGGAAAGGGACCACTACGGCCTGGAGAAGGTGAAGGACCGGGTGCTGGAGTTTTTGGCGGTGCGGAAGCTAAAAGCGGAGCGGGCCAAGCGGGGGGAGATCCCCGAGGAAGAGGTGAACAAGGGTCCCATCCTCCTCTTCGTGGGGCCTCCCGGGGTGGGCAAGACCTCCATCGCCAAGAGCATCGCCGAGGCCCTGGGCCGCAAGTACGTGCGCATCTCCCTGGGCGGGGTGCGGGATGAATCCGACATCCGGGGCCACCGCCGCACCTACATCGGGGCCATGCCGGGGCGGATCATCCAGGGCCTCCGTCAGGCGGGGACCAAGAACCCGGTCTTCCTCCTGGACGAGGTGGACAAGCTGGGGATCTCCTACCAGGGGGATCCAGCGGCGGCCCTTCTAGAGGTTCTGGACCCCGCCCAGAACAAGGAGTTTGTGGACCACTACCTGGGGGTGCCCTTTGACCTCTCCGAGGTGATGTTCATCTGCACCGCCAACTTTCCCCAGAACATCCCTGCCCCCCTCTGGGACCGGATGGAGGCCATCGAGTTCACCAGCTACATCGAGCAAGAGAAGCTGGAGATCGCCAAGCGCTACCTCCTGCCCCGGCAGATGCGGGAGACCGGCCTCCTGGAGGGCCAGGCGGTGATCACGGAGGCCGCCCTCATGCGCCTCATCACCCACTACACCCGGGAGGCTGGGGTGCGCCAGCTGGAGCGGGAGATCGGCTCCCTCTTGCGCAAGGCGGCCCGGCAGATCCTGGAAGAGGGCAAGAAACGGGTGCGTATCACGGAGAGGGACCTGGAAAAGTACCTGGGCCCACCCCGCCACCTGCCGGAAACCGAGGCCCGCGAGCCCCAGGTGGGGGTGGCCACGGGCATGTACTACACCCCGGTGGGCGGGGACATCATGTTCGTGGAGGTGTCCGTGATGCCCGGAAAGGGCAACCTGATCCTCACCGGGCAGCTTGGGGATGTGATGAAGGAATCCGCCCGGGCGGCGCTTTCCTATGCCAAGCGGAACGCCGATCGCTTCGGCATCCCCTTGAAGCGCTTTGAGGAGTCCGACATCCACATCCACGTGCCGGCGGGGGCCATCCCGAAGGAAGGGCCTTCGGCAGGGGTGGCCATGGTGAGCGCCTTGGTCAGCGCCCTCACGGAGGTGCCCGTCCGCCACGACATCGCCATGACCGGGGAGATCACCCTCACGGGTAGGGTGCTTCCCATCGGCGGGGTGAAGGAGAAGGTGCTGGGGGCCAGGCGGGCGGGGATTAGGGAGGTGATCCTTCCCAAGCAAAACGAAGCCGACCTCAGCGACATCCCTAAGCCCCTGCGCCAGAACATGACCTTCCACTTCGTGGAGCATCTGGACCAGGTCCTGGACCTGGCCCTAGTGGGCGGGCTCGAGGTCTTGGAGCATAGGGCCCGGGAGGCCAGGGCCAAGGGGTCCAGGGCCCGGTCCAAAAAGGAGGTGGTGGCCCATGCCTAGGGGTGGTCTCTAGCGGGTAAAGGGGTGTCCTTTCTCCCCGCCGGGTGGCTTGCCCGGCGGGGCTTTGTTTCTAAGTACCCCGTCGTGGCTTGCGCCACGACGGGGGCCCCAAAGAGGCCATAAGCACGCCGCTTTGGCTTTGGCCGAAGGGGCAACCTTCGCGTGCGGGTGCTTAGGATTCCAGTGCCTTTTGGTATACCCCCAGGTAGGCCTGGGTGATCCTTTCGGGGTGAAAGCGGGCGATGGCGTACTCCCGGGCAGCCTTGCGCATGCTGGGGAGCTTGGGATGAGCGAGGAGGTCCAGCACCGCTTGGGCGAAGCCTTCCAGGTCCCCAAGCTCCACCAGCCGGCCCACCTCGGGCCGTACCAGCTCGGGAACCCCTCCCACGGCGGTGGCCACCACGGGAACCCCGCTGGCCAGGGCCTCGAGGGCCGCCTGCCCGAAGGATTCCTCCTCCGAGGCCAAGAGAAAAAGATCGGCGGCTCCCAGGATCTCCTCGGGATGGGGCGTGGGGGGGTGAAAGCTGACCCAGCGTTCCACCCCCAGTTCCTCCGCAACCCGCTTCGCCTCCCCTTCCTCCGGCCCCTTCCCCAGAAGAAGGAGGCGGGCCTGCACCTTCCTCCGCACCTTGGCGAAGACCCGCACGATATCCGGCACCCTTTTGATGGGGCGGAAGTTGGAGGCGTGCACCAAAAGCCATTCCCCTTCCTCTGCGTAGAGCTTCTTGCGCTCCGGCCTGGGGTAGAAGCGGTCCGGGTCCACAGCGTTATGGATGACCGCAGGGCTGACCCCGAAGGCCTTCTGTGCCTCCTGGGCCAGGGCCCGGCTCACCGCGGTGGTGGCCTTAGCCCTTTGGAGGGCCTTCCGGGTGGGTCCGTGGAAGGCCGGGTCCATGCCCAGCACCGAGACATCGGTGCCGTGGAGGGTATGCACCAGGGGTAGTTCCTCGCCAAGCCCCAGGTAGGCGGCGGCGGCGTGGGGGATGGCGTAGTGGGTGTGGACCAGCTCCAGGCCGAGCCGTCTGGCCTCCCGCTCCAGCACCCCGGCCAGGGAGAGGGTGTAGAGGGGGCCGGGGAAGACGGGGTAAAAGGGCAGGTCCACGGGGATGTAGACCACAGGGCTATTCTTGGGCAGCCGAAAGGGCCTTTCCGTGGCGAACAGGTAAACCCGGTGGCCCATCTGGGCCAGGCGGTGGGCCAGCTCCGTGGCCACGATGCCGCTACCCCCGAGGCCGGGGTAGGCCACCAGGCCTAGCCTCAGCACCCTCACGCCCAAACCCGCAAAAGGGGAGGGGAGAGAACCCATGCCCCCGGACCCTTGCCCATGGGAGACGCACCTTTAGGATGTTCCCCGATTGGTTGGCCAAAGGAGGTCATGCCCCCAGTTTACCGTAGGGGGCGAGGAGCGCTCAGGGCCGCCAGCCTGAGGGGCTTGCGGAATATGGAGGGTTGGCCCCGCGGGGGACCTTGAGGCGGAATAGCCGCGATAGGAGGACCACGCCCCCCGTGGTTTGGGCCTGGGTAAGGGCCTGGTGCAGGAGTTGGGAAAGCTCCAGGAGGAACCGGTCTTGCCGCTCCTTGCTCACGGGAAGGGCCCCGAAGGTGAAGCAAGCGGGGTTCACCGCCGGGCAGTGGGGTTCCACCCTTAGCCTTCCCCCTAGGAAGTAGAGCCGCCAAGCCCCCAGGTCCACCCGGTACCCAGCCCGCAGATGGTCCCGGTACTGCTCAGAAAGCTTCTGCCAAAGCTCCTGGGCTTCCTTGCCGGAGGGGCTTAGGGTATACCGCCACTCCCGCGCCCCCACCTGGGTCAGGGTTTGGCTCCGGGTAAGCCGCCAGTCTTGGGCCAGGGCCCCAGGTAGGGCTAGGAGGACCAGGATGGCTAGCCACCTGGACATCTGCGCGCCCATGTCTTTAGGGTGCCATAACAGGGGCAAAGGGCATCTGAGGAATGGGCCTGAGCCTTGGGATGCCCACAGCCCTTCAGAGGTTTCTTAGGATTTCCTCCCCCTCCTCCATGTAGGTATCCCAGGGAATTAACACGTACTCCTGGCCCGAATGGGCGGCGTAGTAGGGGAGGTCCAGGCGGAGGGGTTGGTGCACCCGCTTAAGCGCCTGCACCAGGGCGGGAGGGGGTTTTAGGTAAACACGAGGACGGAGCCTTTCCAGAAGAAGGGTTAAGCGGAAAACCCAGAGGGTGTTCCCGTTCCCCTTCCGGTGAGAGGCTCCCTGATGCTTGAGGGGCTTCATGGCTCAGTTCCTTTGGACCTTCTTGTTGAGGAAGTCCAGGAGCAGATACCTGCCGATGTTGCCGGGGTGGGTGAGGTAGGCCTTACCCCGGGTGATCTGGGAAAGCTTCTTCACGAAGGCCAGGAGCTCGGGTTCCCGGGCCAGCATGAAGGTGTGGATGGGGATGCCCTCCTTGCGGGCTAGGGTGGCCTCTTTCAAGGTTTCCGCTAGGATCAGCGGGTCCAGGCCCCAGGCGTTTTTGTAGATCTCCCCGCTGGGAAGGGTGATGGCCGAGGGTTTACCGTCGGTGATGAGGATGATCTGCTTCATCTCGCCCCCCATCTTTTTCAAGAGGGTGCGGGCCAGCTCCAAGCCCGCCTTGGTGTTGGTGTGGTAGGGGCCCACCTGGGCCAGGGGAAGCTTGGCCAGGGGGATCTCCTCGGCGGTGTCGTGGAAGAGGACGAAGCGCACCCGGTCCCCGGGGTACTGGGTGCGGATGAGGTGGGCCAGGGCCAGGGCCACCCTTTTGGCCGGGGTGAAGCGGTCCTCCCCGTAGAGGATCATGGAGTGGGAGCAGTCCAGGAGGACCACGGTGCTCATGCTGGCGGTGTACTCGGCCAGGTCGATGACGAGATCTTCAGGGCCAAGGTTCACCAAGCCCTTGGCCGCGGCCCGCTTCAGGGTCTCGGGCGCGTTGAGCTCCAGGGGGTCGCCCCACTCCCAGGCCTTGGTCTCCCCGGCCTTCTCCACCCCGGGGGCGTGGTGGGGGGTGGGGTGGAGCCCAGGAGCGTTTCGGCCCAAAGCCCCGAGGAGTTCCCGCAGGCTTTTCAGGCCCAGGAAATCCGAGGCCTTTTCCGTGAGCTCGAAGCGGGCCTCGCCCGCCTCGCCCCGGTACCCCCCTTGGACGGGGTCCAGGGGATCCTCCCCGGGCAGGCGCAGGTAGCCCGCCTCCTGGAGTTTCCGGATCATCCCCTGGATGGCCTGGTAGAGCCGGGTCTCCTCCTTGCGCTCCGCGAAGCGGGCTTCCCGCATCCAGTCCTCGGGGACCAGTTCGTTCCTGAGGAGGGCCTGGAGGAGGGCGTCGTAGAGGTCCTCCAGGGTGGGGCGGCGCTCCGGGTCGGGGTCGTAGCGCTGGAAGGGGTCGGAAAACCCAGAGTCCAGGAGGAAGTCCTCCAGGAGGGAGAGGATCTCCTCGGGGGAGAGGTCTTCCAAGGTTCCTTCGTAGCGGCTATAGCGGACGGCCTTCATCCACCATCCTCCCGAGAACCTTGCCCATGAGCTCAGCATAGCCGCTAAGCCGTGCGAAGATGGCCTGAGCCAAAGCCTCGTTGTAGGTGTGGACCGTGAGGTTGCGGTCGTCGGCCATGGTGAGGGCCAAGCGGGCTTCCTCTTCCCCCATCAGACCCACCTCGTGGGCCAAGCGAAACACCCGTTTGGGGCTTGCGGCCTCCAAACCCTCCCTCTCCCTGAGGAAGGCTTGGAGGGCTTTCCAAAAGGCCTCAAAGGTGTACTCAAAACGTTGTATGGCGGCATCCCGCTCCACGGGGCTTGGGGCCTCCTTGTACGCCAGCTCCTCCAAGGTCCCAAGGGCCTGCTTGGCCACCGCCAGGCGTTCTAGAACTCGGCCCATACGATCCCCTCCCTTAGAACCCTTTCCCGGAAGGCGGGATCCACCTCCCCCAGGTCCACCAGGTCTACCCGGTGGAGCACGGGTGCCTCCTCCAGGACATCCCTGAGGAGGGGGAGGAGTTCCCCCAAGGGGGTGGAGCTCAGCAGGGCCAGGTCCAGGTCCGAGCCGCGACCGGCTTCACCCCGGGCGTGGGAGCCGTAGAGGATGAGCTTTACCCCCCTGCCCTGGAGGTAGGGTGCCAGGGCGGTGAGAACCGCCTCCTTCTCCTGCTCCAGACTAGTTGCCATAGCTTCTCGTCCTCTCCGCCGCCTGGTAGCTTGTCTCCCCCCGGGCCAGCTTCCTCCTCCCCACGAGCCCCTCCAGGATGAACTCCCCTGCCGAAAGGAGCACCTCGGGTTCCTGGCCCGCCGCCAGGGCCTGGGCTGCCTGGAGCAGGCCCGGCACCTCTTCCATGGCCTTGAGGGCCTCCTCCACGCCCCCTTCCGGCAGGGTGAGGAGGTTCCCCGCCTCGAAATGGGCCACGATGGGTTCGGTGTTCAGGCGGTACCGGGGGAGGACCATGCCGAAAGCCCTTTGCACCAGGTCCCGGGCCACCTTTTCCGCTCCCTGGAGCTCCCCCTCGTACTCCAGTTCCAGCTTCCCGGTGATGGCGGGAAGCCCCGCATAGAGATCCAGGGGACGGGCCACAGGCCTGGTGCCCTGAAGAAGAGCCCGCCTTTCGGCGCTGGCGGCCACCACTTCCAGAAGGCTTATGGAAAGGCGCTGGGAGACCCCGGCCGTTTGGTCCACCCGCCGGTCCTCCCGGGCGGCGAAGGCCACCGCTTCCACGGAAAGGCGGATCCACTCGGGGAGTACCACCTCTTCCGGCACATAGGCCTCCTGGGCGCTGATCCTAAGACCCTCCTCGAGGGTTTTGGGGTAATGGGTGCGGATCTCGCTCCCGATCCGGTCCTTGAGGGGGGTGACGATGCGCCCCCGGGCGGTGTAGTCCTGGGGGTTGGCGGTGAAGACCAGCCAGACATCCAGGGGGAGCCTTATGGGGTAGCCCCTTATCTGCACGTCCCCCTCCTCGAGGATGTTAAACAGGGCCACCTGCACCTTGGGGGCTAGGTCCGCCAGCTCGTTCACCGCGAAGATCCCCCGATTGGCCCGGGGCAGAAGGCCAAAGTGGATGCTTTCCAGGTCCGCCATCCCCGTTCCCTTGCGGGCTGCCTTGATGGGGTCCATGTCCCCCAGGAGGTCGGCCACGGTGGTGTCGGGGGTGGCCAGTTTCTCCACATAGCGCTCCTCCCGGGTTATCCAGACGATGGGGGCCTCGTCTCCGGCCTCCTCAAGAAGCCGTTTTCCTTCCGGCGAGATGGGCCTTAGGGGGTTGTCCCTAAGTTCGGTGGCCAGGGCGGGGATCTCCTCGTCGAGAAGGTTTACCAAGGAACGCAGGATGCGGCTTTTGGCCTGGCCCCGGGTGCCCAGGAGGATGAAGTTTTGCTTGGCCAGGATGGCCTGGACCAAGGCGGGAATGACGGTGTCCTCGTACCCGTGGATGCCCGGGAAAAGCCGTTCCCCTTTGCGGAGCTTTGCCTTAAGATTGTCCCGGGCCTCGTCCTTGACGGTGCGCTTAAGCTTTTCCAGGGGATAGGTGCGTCTGAGTTCCCCTAAGGTCTTGGCCTTCACCCTTTCAGTTTAGGGCCCAAGAGGGTTAGGAGTTTGTGGTGGAGGAGGGCATAGGGGCTGGCACGGGCGTGCGTTGGGTGCGGGACCGGGCAAGGCTTATACCCAGGAGTCCGTCTACCCCATCGGAAAGGCTCGCTTAACGCCCCTCTCATCCCGTAGCGGTAAGGTGCTTCTCGTGGAGATCCATGGCACCACCATCCTGGCCGTTCGCAAGGACGGGGTCACAGCCTTGGCGGGGGACGGCCAGGTGACCTTCGGGCAGACGGTCCTGAAGCGGGGGGCGGTGAAGGTGCGGCGCCTCGAGGTGGGGGAAGGCATCCTGGTGGGTTTTGCCGGTGGGGTGGCGGACGCCATGGCCCTCCTGGAGCGCTTTGAGGAGAAGCTCAAGGAGGCCAAGGGGAACCTCCTTAAAGGAGCGGTGGAAACCGCCAAGCTCTGGCGCACCGACCGGGTGTTGCGCCACCTCCAGGCCATGATCATCGCCGCCGACCGGGAGGGGATGGTGCTCCTTTCCGGAAGCGGCGAGGTCATCACCCCGGAAGAACCCCTTTTGGCGGTGGGGTCTGGGGGTCCCTACGCCTTGGCGGCGGCCAAGGCCCTCTACCGGCACTCCAGCCTTTCCGCTCGGGAGATCGCCGAGGAATCGCTTAAAATTGCTGCCGAAGTGGACCTTTACACCTCGGGACAGGTAACGGTCCTCACCCTGGGGGAAGCATGAACCTCACGCCTGCGGAGATCGTCCGGGAGCTTTCCAAGCACATTGTGGGACAGGAGGCGGCCAAGCGGGCGGTGGCCGTGGCCTTAAGAAACCGGTACCGCCGGAAGAAACTTCCGCCCGAGGTGGCCCGGGAGGTGACCCCCAAGAACATCCTCATGATCGGGCCCACGGGGGTGGGCAAGACGGAGATCGCCCGCCGCTTGGCCCGTCTGGCGGGGGCTCCTTTTGTCAAGGTGGAGGCCACCAAGTTCACCGAGGTGGGCTATGTGGGCCGGGATGTGGACGCCATCGTGCGGGACCTGGCGGAGGCCAGCTACCAGCTGGTGATGGAGGAGATGAAGAAGAAGGTGGAGGAAAAGGCCCTGGCCTTGGCCGAGGAGGAGCTGGCCACCCTCCTGCGCACCTCCGTGGCCGAGGTGCGCGCGGGGCGGCTGGACAGCCTCTCGGTGGAGGTGCAGGTGGAGGAGGAGATGAGCCTCCCCTTCATGGGCGTCCTCGGGGGTGAGGGCTTTGGCGGCATGGGGGAGATGCTCAAGGGGCTTCTTCCCAAGCGGCCGGTGCGCAAGCGCATGACGGTGAAGGAGGCCCGGGAGGTCCTCAAAAACCAGCACGCCGAGCGCCTCATCGACAAGGAGGAGTTGAAGGAGGAGGCCAGGAGGCGGGCCCAGGAGGACGGCATCGTCTTCATCGACGAGATCGACAAGGTGGCCCGCCGGGAGGGTACGGTGGGGCCGGATGTGTCTGGCGAGGGAGTTCAACGGGACCTCCTGCCCATCGTGGAGGGCACGGTGGTTTCCACCCGTATCGGGCCGGTGTCCACGGAGCATGTGCTTTTCATCGCTGCGGGAGCCTTCCATGTGGCCAAGCCCTCGGACCTCATCCCGGAGCTTCAAGGGCGGTTCCCCATCCGGGTGGAGCTTTCCCCCTTGGGCCCCGAGGAGTTCTACCGTATCCTGAAGGAGCCGGAAAACTCCCTAATTCGCCAGTACACGGAGCTTTTGAGGGCAGACGGCACGGAACTCGTCTTTCACGAGGATGCCCTAAGGGCCATTGCTGAGGCGGCCTACCGGGCCAACCAGGAGCTGGAGGACATCGGGGCCAGGCGCCTGGCCACGGTGCTGGAGCGGGTGCTGGAGGAGGTGAGCTTCCAAACGGACCTGGGCCGGGTGGAGATCACCCGGGCCTACGTGGAGCAGAGGCTCGAGGCGGTGTTTGCCTCACCTGACCTGACGCGGTTTGTGCTGTAGGAGGATGATGATGCGCTGGATCCTTTTGGCTTTGGGTTTACTGGCTGTGTCCAGCTTAGCCCAGACCCCCCCTCCGTCCAACCAGGTGGAGAAGCAGGATGCCTTCCGGCTTGGGGTGCAGCTTTACTCCCTGGGCCGGTACGAGGCGGCCTTGGAGCTTTTTGAGCGGGCCTTGAAGGAGAAACCCCAGGACCCGGATGTCCTCTACTGGCTGGCCCGGGCCCAGCTCAAGGTGGGGCTCCTTAACCCCGCCTTGGAGAACGCCAAGGGGCTGGTGGCCAGGAACCCCCGGTACATCGGGGGGTACATGGTCCTTTCCGAGGCCTACGTGGCTCTCTTTCGCGCCTCGGAGGATCGGGAGAAGGGGAAGGGTTATCTGGATCAGGCGCTGACTGTACTCCGCGATGCTGAGCGGATGAACCCCCGTTATGCTCCCATTTACGCCCAAAGGGGTTTGGTCTACGCCTTCCTGGGCCAGGCGGACAAGGCGGAGGAGGCCTTTAAGAGGGCCCTTAGCCTGCAGGATTCCGCGGAGGTGAGGGCGGCTTTGGCTGAGCTTTATCTGGCAGCGGGCCGCTTGGATGAGGCCTTGGAGCAGTACGGCAAAGCGGTCCAGCTTTCACCCCAGGATGGGAATCTAAGGGTTCGCTATGCCTCGGCCCTCCTGCTGAAGGGCCGGGCGGAGGAGGCGGCGAGGGTTTTGGAGGAGGGCCACCGCCTTAAGCCCCTGGACGCCGAGGGCTGGTACACCCTGGGCCAGGCCTATTTTGTCCTGGGCCGCCATAAGGAGGCAGGGGTGGCCCTGGAGAATGCGGTGGCCCTGGCTCCCCTTCGCTTCCCCGCGGCCTACTTCTACCTGGGCCAGATCTACATGGCCCTGGGGGATTGGCAGAAGGCCAAGAGCCGCCTCACGGTGGCGGTGCGCCTCGAGCCCAGAAAGGCAGACTACCGCTACCAGCTCTGCCTGGCCAACGAAAGGCTGGGGGACAAGGAAGGGGCCCGCTACCAATGCCAGGAGGCCTTGAAGCTCAGGCCGGGGTACAAGGAGGCTGAAGAGGTTCTCAAGCGTCTTTAATGGCCCGGTAGTTTTTGCTTGCCAGGGGTTTCGCCCCGACCCTGGCGCCCAAGGGGGCAAGTGTGGTGATCAACCCCAAGTTTCCCGGATTGTTGGAGTAGCCTTACTCTAGGGGAGCGGCTGTGTTTGAAGGCTTAGGGGAAGGTCATTTGGGGCCCAGCTTACCCGTGGGGGAGGATATGGGGCGGGATTGGGGTGCTGGGCCTTCAAGAAGCCCGTACTGCTCCCGTGTGCCTTGCGGGTGCAGGTAGCTCCGTGCGGTCGGGTGGAGGAAGAGGATGTGGAGGTTTGAGGGCGGGCGCTTCCTCGAGGCGGACTTCCCCCTCCCCGAGGAGGAGCGCCTGCTCCTGGTGGTGAACGGCAAGCCCTGGGCTTCCTTCAGCTATACCCCTGGGGATGAGGTCTACCTCGCCCTAGGCCATCTCTTCCTGAGTGGCGTGCTGTCAGGCCTCGAGGGGGTGCGGTGGCTGGTGGGCGA
>Ga0209289_100293_pt1 | contig 28986 bp, 40 predicted proteins | sample GXS110809BmetaG_FD_184121 | JGI IMG/M metagenome (GOLD analysis project Ga0209289, IMG submission 184121) | Hot spring microbial communities from Gongxiaoshe hot spring, China to study Microbial Dark Matter (Phase II) - GXS 110809B (SPAdes)... ...
CCCCCCAAGCCCCGGGGTTTTTAGCCCCGGGGTGGTGAAAAGAAAAAATGGCTCAAACAACCATACAAAAACAAACACAAAAAATTGACCCACGAATAGCCCTCAAACTAGCCCGGAGAGCGGCTAGCTTGAGGGAGACGACAACACAACTAAGGCAGGCACAGAGAAGGCTCGGACTTGTCATCGCCAGCTCAGGTATTACTGCCGTAGCTCAAAACATGAAAAACGCTGAGACAGCCATTGTCTCAGCCGTCCGAGAAGGACGGCTGGAGAAAGCCCAAGCCTTCCTAGAGAGTCTAGAAAACTTCCAGAAAAGCTACAACGAACTACGGAAATCCATCAAGGAATCCGAAGCCACCAAAGACGTGTCTACTTATGCTCGAAAATATCATCAGCTAGCTAGCGAGATTGCTGAGTTGGGGGAGCGGTTCCTCCCACTGCTCGGCACCCCTGAGGAGGAGTAGCTCTCCCTCCTCCTCTTAACTCCCTCTCTTTTTCTTTTTTGGGGATAGGTGCGGTCAGGGCTGGCGGGCTGAGGGTTCCCGTTATTCCCCTACGGGAGCGGTAGGGTGAGAGAATTAACTCTCACCCCCGCTACGGTGGGTAACCCTCCCCGGCCCAACCGGCCGGGTACTCAGCCCCCCGGCCAAGAGCGGCGACTCGGGGCAGGGGCAGAAATAGCCCCACCCCTATCCGCTGACGACCCGACCAAGCGGCGGATAGGGTGCCCCGACGGCTTTCCCCACCGTTGCACAGGCAATACGCCTGTGCAAGAGCCGACTCTGGGGCGGGTGAGGGCAACGTCTGGGGGTAAAGGAACCCATGCCCCCAGACCGGAGAACGGGGGGCACCCGACGACCCCCCGCCACCACCGACATCGGGGAAACCCATGAGAGAAAAGCTGTGCGAGGAGCTGTGCGAGATTTGCGGCGAACTCTTCTCCCCTGAGTACCCCCGACCACTTAGGGAGTACTCTGGAAAGATCTGTGCCTTTTGTTTAGAAAAATACGCCGCCTACTAGCTCTCCAAAACACCCTCTCTATTTTTTTCGGGGAACAAAATGAAAACTATCCTTCATCTCCCGACGCCTCGGGTGTTCTGCCCGAGGTGCAAAAAGGAAATCCGTTATAACGCAACCACTGCCAACCCCACAGCCACCTGCCTCTGTCGTGTGAGGCAGGTGAGGACTTTGAAATTCTTTGAAGTCAGGGATGTACAACGCAGACTATCTTTCCACCACTCATTTGGGGTGGTGGCCGAGGGAGGTAAGGTACTGCTGGTCAACCAGCAGTATCTTATCGCCCTCGAGAGGGGCTGGTACGCTATCTACTCCCGGGACACCCTCTACTCCCGGGACACCCGGGAGCCGATGACTTACGGAAAGTGGACATGGCTTCCGAACATACCCTTCTTACATCAATTGCTATCACAACCAAAATAAACACCCCATTTTTTTCTTTTTCGGGGATAGGGCATGGGTCAGTATTTTATGTGGGTGAATGTGGATAAAAAAGAATATGTCTGTCCATGGTGCATTGGCGGCGTCGCCAAACTTTGGGAATGGTGCGCCAATCACGAAATCGGCGTGATAGGTTTTCTGATGCGAAAAAGCGACCAGATAGATGGGGGAGACATTAGAAAATACGAATATGCCGGCCGTTGGGCATTTGATAGAGTCGCCCTAGTAGGAGACTATGACTCATCCAACCTATATTGGACTGCACGTGAAACATTTAAGAATATATCGCCAGAAGTAGCAAAGGAATACAACGATTTCATCGAGATAGAGGAGATGAAACTAGCAGTGGGATATTGCTCCTTTCATAGCGAGACCCATAAACCCCAATACGAATACGAACCGAAAACCACCCACGCCATAAACCCTGATATGGTAATTACGGCAGCCAACTTTTCAGAAAATACAAAGATTACATCCAAAAGAAAATGAGGCGGCTAAGGGTGTGTCCTATCTGCCTGAACCGCTACCACAAGCTATCATGCAGATGCCGCAATTGCGGTATCAAGACATGTAGCGAGATATGCCTATACAAACACATCAACCAAGTCTGCAACATAAAAATAGCCCTATAATCCTTTTTTTATTTCGGGGGTATGATGAACGAGAAGCAAAAGTTTACTCTATACTTTAGAATCGCCGATTAGTATCCGCTAATAGAAGTCTCAGAAGAAGTCTACGACGAACTCTATAATCTAAGCTATTCCAACAATGAGCCAGTAGTCATAAATAGAGACGATGATTTAGGCTGGCTAGATGACTTAATAAATGATAGCAGCTTCTCAGCAGAGGCAAGGCAAGCTCTATCCAAAATCAAGGAGCGTGTCAAGGAATTTTTCAGAGAGCATCCAGATGCGTACTCCGTAATATTACCATTCTAAATCACACCACCTTTTTTCGGGGAAATGTCCCGGGTAGAAATTTTTCTAAAACATCCTACCGAATCTCCCGAGTCGCCACCGCCAGAACCGCAGCCACCAACTCCGCCAAAGCCACCCGTTGAAGGAGCGGAGCTAATGTTCAAACGCATAGGAAGAACAAAGTACCTAGCCTTGCCAACCTATGAGCACCACAAACGCTCAAAGAACTGGGTGGCTGCTATCGAAGGTCTTGACCCTAAATACAAATTCAACCGTCGATTCATAAAAATCCATACAGTTGACAACATCAAAGCCAGCGAGATAAGAAGGCAATTGCAATTAATGAAAAACCAAGGTCTAGAGAAACATAAGGAAATCATTAGAAAGTTCTTCGAGTTCTACAACGACAAACTACCGTATAGCGTACTGAAGAATATCAGTATAGACAGCTTCGACTATGACCCCGAGACAAACACGTTAACCCTCAACATCTCCAGCGATTACGCAGGCCACATCATAGGCAAGCAGGGGGCAAAGGTCAAAGCCTTCCAAGAGGCTACAGGGATAAAACTCAGGATAGTAACACCAGAAGCTGAAACCTAATAAACAACCCACAACCATTTTCGGGGAACAAAAAAATGAGTGATGGTAAGAACATGTTTTCACAAAAGCCACGTGTAGAGGTGCTTAGCCGTTTGGAAGTCCAGCAAATAGCTCATCAGAGATATCCAGACAGATGTGGTTGGGTAGGGACCGCTAACGAGGTGCTGTCTCATGCCGTAAAGATGCATAAGTCTTACGGATACATCATGATGGACCGGCTGGACGGCAATAATTGGGGATTGGCAAATTTCCCTGTCGAATACGTCAATTCTGAGGGCAAGCCCTGGTACATTTGTTGCGAAAACCATAACCATAAGTGGACGCTTGTACCGTGGCCGGGGCCTCCAAGAGCATACTGCACAATCTGTCAAGAGGTCTTATATCTGTCATGCCACGTCTGCAAGGTTAACATACACACATTAGATGAATACGAGGAGCATCTAGCAAAACATGGCACCTAGTACCCATTATTCGGGGGAGAAATAAATGGAAAAATGGCAGGAAGGTCTTCTTCTAGCATACAAGTCCTTACAGTCAAACGTAGCCATTGCTATAACCGAAGATTTCGAGAGAATACAGCAGGTGGCAAAGATGTTCTCTGAAAAGGAGAGAGACATGCCATACTATGTTTGGGATGTGAACCTTAATATCGTTTGGGATGCTGATGGTAGAAACGTAACCGATAAATTTCCTCTAACTCCCCCAGACCTACTCGAATATGTGAGAACACATAAAATCCTCTTAATCATAAGCTACATATACAGCCAACAGCTCGCCGATTCAATAACACCTTTACTAGTCTCGATGTCCATGGACGACAAGGTATTTTCACGCCGTAGCTTTATCGTAGTTTTCACTAACTCCACCGAAAACTTTCCTAAACCACTGCTAAGAATGTCCATAATCGTTGATATACCGCCATCTACACAGGAGGAGCGTAAAAACAAGTTATACGCAATTGCGGCTGAGGCATCTAGCGCAGGCATCAAGATAGAGATAACTTCTGCCCTAATTCAGGCGGGAGCAGGGCTAAACCTAAAAGAGATTGAAACAGTAGCCCTAAAGTCGCTGGCGACACGTAAAACAATAGATGTGGAAGAGTTTAGTAACTACAAGACGCAATTGCTTAAATCCATGGGTCTGGAACTCATTCAGCCACGAACAACCTTCAATCACATAGGAGGCTACACCAAGCTTAAGCAATATATCAGGCAGAGGTTCGTTAAAGTGTTGAAGAACCCTGAGATAGCTGAAAGATACGGACTATCATTGCCCAAAGGTCTTATCCTATACGGACTGCCGGGAACGGGAAAGACAGTCTTTTCATTGGCGCTTGCCCACGAAGTCGGACTACCGATGGTGAAGCTGACGCCGGACAAGCTGTTCCACGGTATCGTCGGAGAGTCCGAAAAAGCGGTGAGAAACATAGCCAAAACCATCGAGGCAATGGCCCCAGTCATAGTATTTGTCGATGAAGCTGACCAGCTATTCATCAACCGTTCCCAGATAAATACGATGACAGATTCAGGGGTAACATCGAGAGTAGTTGGCGGCCTTTTGGAGTGGCTGGGAGACCCTGAACGTAAAGCATTTGTTATAGCAGCGACAAACTACGTCGACCGCATAGACCCAGCTCTGATGAGACCCGGTAGAATGGATGAGGTCATCCCCATATACCCGCCAGATGCTGAGGCACGTCTCCAGATTCTAAAAATCCACACCGAAGTAGTCAGAAGGGTGCCACTGTCAGCAGACCTTGAGGAAGTAGTTAGAGCCACCGACCTCTTCACAGGAGCAGAAATCGAGAAAGTTGTCCTAGACGCAGCCTCGATGGCTATGATGGAGGATAAGCCCGTCGTGACCACAGATGACCTATTACAGGCGGTAAACTCAACAGGTTTCGACAGAACACTGAGAGAACAACGTATACGTGAAATGACCCAAGTCCTCAGTAAGCTGGAGAACGTCAACCGCTCCTTGATAACGCAATTGACACAGACCAGTGACAGCCGCCTCAAACAGCTTATATCCAACCTCTAACATTTTTTCGGGGATGAAGAAATGAGTCATTTAAGAACATGCAGCATAAAACTATCTTCCCTTAAACTAGACATTGCCGAGAAAGCCCTACTCAATATTGCCGAACAGCTCGGTCTTAACCCAAAAATAGTCAAAGAAGTCAAGGACTTGACGGGAAGGACACAGGCGGTAGACATAGGTCTACAAACGGATAAGTTCAATTACGGCATCAGACTCAACAAAGGGAAAGTCGAGGTAGTCGGTGACGATTGGGGACAGTCAATAAAGCTCCGACAGTTTGCGAAACTATTTACCAGAGAATACACCGCAATTGCGGTAGCTACTGCAGTCAAGAGGCTGGGATTCAGCGTAAACACAAAGAGGGAACATAACGCCGTCTATATATTTGGGGTGAGAGCATGAAACAGATAAAGATTATCATCAACGAAGATGGAGAGGCTCAAATAGAAACCGACGGATACAAAGGACCAGAATGTCTAGCCGACGTGGAGAAGATACTCCAACATCTGAAAGAACTTGGTCTAGACATCAAAACCGAGGGCATCAAATACAAGCCAGAATACTATGTCAACGCCACGACTGCAAAGCAGAAGGTTGGTATACGATGATGTGCGAAATATGCACAATCCATGAAGCATCGCATGAATGTCAGAAATGTGGTCAGAATGTCTGCAACATCTGTTTCTCAGAACTCCACGGTGTCTGCGTTGAATGCGATGCGGAAAACGAGGTTTGAAAACGACTACTTCATAGGTGTAGAGGACAATAAGCTTATCATAACCAACAGACGCTCAATGACAGACTTTCACGAGAAGCTAACACAATTGCTGAAAGAATACGGTGTAGACATAGATGTTGAAAACTTCAACCCACAGGGGGACGACTGGCCATAAACCTTTTTCGGGGATTGGTATGAGTAAAATATGTCCGAAATGTAAAAGAGAAATAGACAGCTTAATCTGCTATTCATGGACACGTGGCAGAGAGGTCTACGAGGTATTCATGGAGAACATACACTATTCACCAATTGAGACAGAATCCGAGATAATTGGTGAGGAGTGGCGATGCCCCGAGTGCGACACTCTAATCGCATCCAGCGAGTCCGAGGCGCTGCAAATATTCAAAAAACTGCCTGAATCAAATAACTGAGAACATAAACAATAAAAGCAGGCCCAGATGTCAAGGTAGATGGACATGAAGTGCCCTAACTGTGGCGCAGAGCTACCATCTCCCTCTCATTTCGGCATAAAAGCCAGCCCGAAGAACTACATCACGCCTCAGCTAATCCTCGCACCGGGCAAAAAATATCAGAGAACATTTGCAATCCTGTTTTATCCTGAAAGACAGGATGAAGAGCTTGGCCATCTGTCTCCATGCGTGGTTATAGCCAGCGAGGAATACCCTAAAGATAACGATAAGTCATACCCATTTATCAGCGGCAGCAAATTCTATAAGGATGACCTAGGTAAACTAGGTGTTGCGGCTGAATATGTTTTGCTGACCGAAGTAGCTTTCAAGGCGTATATTACCGGCAGGAGCCTGGAGACTTTGTTCAACAACAGACTCAGAGAACTCTATCATAGCCCCGATGTTAGAGAAGACCTGTCTATCAAAGCGCAGTCGATATTGAACAGAATGAAACTGTGTGCGGATATAACTCGAAAAGAGAGTGAGGGCAAATGACTGAGCTAAGGTGCCCATACTGCAACAGCCTCAACATACACTTAGTGCCTATCCCGGTGCTCCCTGACCTACGGCAAGCAGCCAGCTGCAACAACTGCGGACTCCTGTTTATAAAAGGGAGAAAAATCAACGCCGTGAAGCACTATAACGATGGCCACGGCCATCCTAAACATGAGAAACATCTCGCAGAACCCCATCCTAAACATGAAAAACATTTTACAGAAACGGTGAAATGCCCGTTTTGCCTTGGGCAAGGGAGCCTCACTAGAGAGCGTTTTCAGCAACTAATGAACGCGAAAGGGGTGAAGGCAGATGGCTGATGAACAACCCATGGTGGATTGCCCGTTCTGCCAAGGCAGAGGCAAAATAGAAAGTGAGAAATACAGGGTGTTAGTGAAGACACTTGTAAAGCTTTTTGGACCTAAATTTTAGGCGGCGGATGTATCTTCTGAAAACCCAAATCTTTTTTACAACGCAATTGTGGTTGCCATTTCGGGGATGAAGGAAATTAAGTTGCAAGGCAGTATAATAAACATCTATGCGCCGGCACCGCTTTACCGCCATTCGGTCGACGTGTCGATGCTAAAGTGGAGCGGCAACCTTAGGAACTTCATCAATGATTTGAAGGAGTTGGTGCGGCAGATGGATGAACACTATGCTGAGAGAGCTATTCGAGGCAGAAACCTTCAGGTGAACGTTAAGCCTGTCAAGGTATCAGGAGACCGTGAAGAGCTGCGAACGCTTGATGTCCCGATTGTCCCAAGCCGTGTTGAAAACATTCTCGCCAGTGTGCGGAAAGAGCTTTACGACGGCATCAACTCGATATGTCCTTTCGTCGAGAAAATCGATTTAGGCAGGAAGAAACGGCGGATATATTTTCTGCCCAACAGCCGGGTCAACGATTTTCTCGAGCTCGTCGACGCCTGCAACCGCCGAGTGTCCGAAGCCAACAACATTATCAAAGACTATGTGGCATCGCAGTATTTCAAGACGTTGAATACAATACTGACTCAATATGGTTTTGAACAGGTTCAGACGATAGCGACGGTGCCGAAAATAAGGTACAGTCTTTTGCCGGTTGTGCTTGACCCCGGAATCATCATCGAATATGTTGACGAGAAATACAGGAAAGATGTGGAAAGAAGCATTTTGGTTGAGAAAAAGGAAATTCTCAGGTCTGCGCTGGAGAAGATAAGGCAGGAGATAGATGCCATAGTCAACATCCAGATACAGCCCGACAAATCTCTGACAACCGTCACACAGAAAATAGCGGCTCTTGAAAATCTGGCGAAAGACATAGGAGTAGCCGATTATCTCAAACAAGAGATTGACAGGCTACGGTCCATGGCGGCGGGTTATGGCGAGGGTGATGAAGTCTACCGTAAAAACCTGTTACAGAAAATCCAGCAAATCAGCAACCAGAGGCTTAAGACGCTTCTCAAGGAAATGGCAGAACCATAAACATCTCCTTTTTTCGGGGGTGTCAAGGCGTTTTTCTAACGTGTCAAACCTCGTTGCTCCATGTTTATACATGTGCAAACTCTCTTTAAATATGAGCACCGCACACTAAAGGCATGGCCAAAAAGAGAGGGAAAGGCAGAAAGAAAGGTGGCAGACGTCGGCCAGTGGTCCTCGCAGTAAAGCTGCCGCAGATCGGCTCCAGCGACAGAAAACATGACCTCTACTATCATGCTCTCAAACCAGGCAAGCGAAGAAGCCGAACGGGCAAGATATATTATGAGCGCAGACGCAACCGTTCTGACGCATCTCCTGAGAAACGCATTTAACAGCTCATTACCTGAGGGGCGCGAGGCGGAATGCAAAGCAGCATCACCATACGTAGCCGACGTCGGTGGAGAGAAATAGGTGAAAATTTAGTCCAAATCCTATATGACAACGTTATCTCATACGCTGAGTCCGTTTTCCCAGACCGGGAAAGGCAGGCCAGTTTAATTGAAGAAATTGCTTCACTCACTCTCTCCGACATAGCCGATGATTACCTGCCTGAATATAGTTTTACTCAAGGGCTGAGCAGTGCCAAATACAGGGTGGCCGACGACCTCGAAGTGGATAAAGAAACGTTGCTCAGGATTTTGTCCAAGATGCCGTCTGATTTGAGCCACTATTACCAGCTCAAACTACGACAACGCCTATTAAAGGCGGCGGACTCCATTAGGCTAAAGGTATAACTTTGTTGAATGGTGTATTAACATGATACAACAAATTTTTTATAGAACCACCGCTTTCATATCGGGGGAGTGAAAGTTGCCGCACCACGCAAGCTTAACATTCACTAGAAAGAACTGGGAAGAATTCGGCGAATGGCTCGTGGATAAAATTTATGATGAGATTCACGATTTTTGCTGGAATATTTCCGGCGCCCCCGTTGGTGATTGTTTTTCATCGCATGCATTGGATGACATGTATGATTTAGCCGAAATGTATATTGAGAATGATGTTTATGAGGTAGTTGAAGGTGTATACGTCAATAAAGAAGGCGTTCTTGAACTGGTTAAGGAAATGCCCGACGACATCTATGACAAGTACAATGACAAGTTGCAAAAAATGTTAGAAGAAGCCGCCGAACAATACAGTTTACCCGAGGATGATGAATTAGACCTCGATGATTGAAATTTTCTAAATGATTAGTTAGTTGGTTTTTTAGGGCCTGTATGTTTTAGGCCTGACGATAATCTTATTAATGCCTTCATTGTTTGTTTGTGAGTGGGTGTGGCGGAGACATGCGAGTAGTTGTGTCGGATAATCTAACCATAGACACCTCGGAATTGGGGCAGGAGGGGCTTCGTGTGGGGATTTTTGCCAGAAGCTCAGCCGGCAAGTCAAACTTAGCCGCTCTTTTTGTGGAACAGGCTTTGGAGCAGGGGTGGCAGGTTGTTATACTTGAGCCTATTCCCGAGTGGTATACGTTGAAGGCGGCTTTTCCTAATGTTATTTGTGTCGGGGGGCCGTATGCGGACCTTCCTATTGTCGAAAACATGCATAACATGTTGGCAGATTTCGTCAGCCAAACCAATGCCAGTTTGGTGCTGACATTGTCGGACCTGCGAGTCGAGGATGCTGTGAAAAAGTTTGCGGGAGACTTTCTCTGGGCGCTCTATGTTCGTTGGCAGAAGGTTAGGCGACCCATGCTGCTTGTTATCGAGGAAGCTGCCGAGCTTGCTCCTCAGATGTGGAGCCGTGAGGATAAGCCCAGTCTCAGCAGGATAAGCATGCTGGCTCGGCATGGTAGAAAACTGGGGATAAACATGGTGCTTATAACCCAGAGACCCGCAGACATACATAAAAGCCCCATCTCGCAGATGAACGTTCTCTTCTTCGGCAGCTTCAAATCAGCTCAGGACCTTAGCGAGCATCAGGGAATAATGTGGATAGCTAAGAGACTCGGCATCCAGCTAAGTGTGAAAGAAATCACGGAATTGGGTGTGGGCGAGTTTTACTGCTGGTATAGGGACCAGGTTGTCAAGATAAAGGCGCTGCGGCGTAGAACACCTCACGGCGGCGAAACCCCGACAGAGCTTAAGCCCCCCAGCCTAGACGTGGCTGAAAACATTTCTAAGCTCAGGGAGCAGTTAGAAAAAATGGTTGCCGAGCAGAGGGAACGAGAAGATGAGCTTCAGGCACTGAGGAAAGAAAACGAGAGACTGCGGAAGGAGATAGATGAGCTGATGCATAAAATCAAGACCTATGAAATAGTTAAGGAGATACCTATTGAGATTAAGACGCAGCCTGTTGAGGTGGCTGTTGCCGCCAGCTCAGGCTCAATTGCGTCCAGTACACCTGAAGTAGTCGTCAGGTCGCCGTACAGACAGGCATACGCTGTGTGGCAGGTTCTGAAAAACCATCCAGAAGGCATATCGCCCGGAAACCTCGCAACCGAGGCGGGCGTATCGCCGGAAAACCTGCGCAAAATACTGATGTGGATGAGGCGTAAATCCCTAGTTTACCTCAAAATGACACATGGCCATAAACCAAGAATCACCGCAGTCATTCCTCGAAGGCGGGGGTGAACCAATGATGCCTAGTTCTGCGGAATTGAGATGATAACTAAACAACTTTGGTGAGGTGTCGTTGCTCAATTGTGTTTTGTTTTTTTAAATGTTTATAAGTGGACCGTTGATGTGTATTCTGTCGTGATGGTGGTGAAATTCGGGGTGTGGAAAAATGGGTAAGGAATTAAGGAAGAAACCAGACAAAGATGATGTTGCCAGCTTGGCTGAATTGGGTGGCGAGTTGTATCAAAACCTTCGCTCTCTGGCGGTCAAGTATAATCAGCCGGTTTCCATCGTTTGTGAGGTGACTGTGCATCCGAGCGGCCAGATTGTGTTAAAGAAAGTGTCGATGGTGACGGAGAATGTCTAAGGATGATGTAGCCAGTGTGTTGCGTCTGAGTTGTCCATATTGTGGACACACATGGATTAGGAGAAAACTTGATAGACCGCTTAGGTGTCCTCGCTGCGCCAGCAGACTTGGCGATAAAGAAGAAGTGTTCAAACTGGAGTGTGGACACAGGGTTACGGCGGCTGTATATTTTTCTCATCCACGTGAACTATGGTGCCCCAAATGCTCGGCACGCAGGGGGGTTCTGCGTTCTTGATGCATCCTCTGGATTCAATATTGGTGTGCGGCAGACCTGTTCTTACAATTGCGTATGTCCAACAACTGTTGGATGAGGGCGTGGCTATCAAAATCCGTAAGCAAAAGGTAGGCGTTATAGTCGACAGTTTCTTCGGCAGAGTTTTCATCGCTAATGACAGCAGGTACGTGGTCAAGCGATACACCGGCTTCGCCATAGCTAGGCGGCTCCTGAAAACTCTTGCAAGAAAAAATGTTGAGACAGTGGTTATCCTCTATGGGAACTGTGGCTGGGCGGCGCCTCTTAGCAGATGGCTTAACCGAGGTGATGATGTGGACGGTATGTATAAGCACTTGCCCATGGAGAGTATGGCTGCGGTGCCAAGTGATTTGGACGATACAATTGTGGTAAATGGTGGTGATGCAGCAAATGCCCGCCGCCAGCCCATATAGCCTCGGCTACTTTTTCTGCACCAATTGCCGTTCGTGGTACAGCTCGGCAGAAGCCATGGATGGCAGCAGATGCCCTGCGTGTAGCCGAATCCTTAGAACACGACCTCGAAAAAACAAGCAAGCCAGCGACGAGCCTGACATCAAGGTATGCGCGTTCTGCGGCAGTAACCAGTTAGGTTTGTACCGTGTTAAAAATGCCTATAAAATGGTGTGTCTAACATGCGGAAAAGATGGCGTAGTGTAGCTAGGAAGGACTCCGAGTCTTGTGCCAAACCAGATAATGGCGCGTCAAATAAGCCAAAAGAAGAGGGGTTCAACATTCACAGCCACAATTACCACTGCTGTGTATGTGGGCAGTTTATGTTCGGCGGCTTGTGCATAGGCGGAGAAAAATGCACCGTCCCCACTCCAAAAGGCTATTGCACAGACGTTTACAATGACTATGAAATTCTCTGCCTAGCGTGTATGACTGCCGCTCAAAGTGGATAGCGCTTTAAAAATTTTAATAGCCTCTATTCCATTACTTGTTAGGCGGGGCTGTTGTCAGAAGAATACGAGCTGAGACCTTTTGAACTCGACATAATCGCTAGGATGCGTAGAGGGGGGAAACGTGCCGTCAGCCCCAAGGGTGAGTGGATTAGAGGTCATCTAAAGGATGTGCGGATAGATTATCCCTATCGTATGTGGCGCCGATATGAGAGGTTTGCTTCAATATCTAGAGAAGTTTTCAACGTCGGCATGCCTTCCTCTGATTACAGCAGCTTCATTCGATACATCTATGCCTTAAAAGACCTTGGCCTAATTATTCAGGTAAAAGGGTTTCAAAGAGAGCAGGAGCAAGGCGTTAAGCCATGGATGAAAAAGACCTATTACGCGCTAGCAAGCGACAAAATCTTGGACAAAGCATGGAGAAGACCATTTCAAACACTTTACCCCAGCACGAGATACAAAGGCGGCAAAAGTGGATGAACATTACTACAATTGTATTTAGCGTTGATGAATATACTACGGCCATTCATATTTGTTTATTTCAAACCAAGGTTTACGCTTGAGATAAATAAGTTGGATACCGTGCCCCCAGTCGTCTACGAATGGCACGAAAAACCACTCCTCATACGTCAGCCCGTTTTGCACAAAGCTTTGCCTGCTAAAATCTACACGATGTTTGTCCGCTAGTTCCGCCAATTCTCTCTCCATTTCTGCTCCCCCCCACCCTCGTTTTTTTCTAGCGAACTTAGACATTATATTACGAAGCTCGGCAGTAAACTGGCTACTTGTAACCATGGTCGGGTCACCGTGGTTAATATCATGAATATCTGGTTTTTAAGCGTTTTAGAACGATGTTAAACCATGTTTATACCTTGATAAACATAACAGAAACATAAAATTTGGTAGTTGTCATGATTTTTTATCACAATTGTGTGTGCCTGAGTAGCTTTTTTGCAGTAATCCTTAAATTGGATAAGTGGTCATCTTGGGTAATGAATATCCTATCCACTTATTTAATTAAATAATTTATTTAAATAAGTGTTGTGCCTAAGTGTTATGGCTCGTGTGGTGAGCATCAGCATACGAGAAGACGACTTGGAGCTTTGGGAAAAGTTCAAGCAAGTGGCTCAACGTGAAGGCGGTATAAGCCAAGTCCTACGCATCCTAATAGAAGACTATGTCAAAAAACATTTTCAAGGCAACCCGTCCTTTACACTAGACAAATGGGTGCAGAACAGTAGTTTCGTCGCCTTTCCGACACTGGGCGAACCCCCCAACAGGAAGCAGCTCATTAAAATGGATAAGAAAATGCTCTGGCAGCTTATGAGGAACGCCGAATCATACGCAGCAGAAGCTCATTTCCTATACGAGGCGCTGAATGAACATGAGAAAACCCATGTCTACTGGGGTATTAGAGAGCCGTCATGTCCCTACTGTGCTGAAAAAGATTAAGTCATGACCCGGGGAAAATTAAACGCCCAATATGAGGAGTTGGGCGGTTCTATGAAGATACCTATTCGCCGTGGGAGTTTGACCCTAGTCGCAAGCTCTGACATCGCTAGGGTGGAGCAGATAGCGTCTCAGGGAGCTGGCGAGTTCAAACACGTGTATATCGTCGACTTTGGCACGTCTACCGTTAAGAGACTCGTTAGGGGAGATTGGCAGGTGGTGAAGATAAAGGTGCATGAAGAAACACCTGAAGGCGTTAAACAGCAGAAAAAAGTTAAGATAAGCCCTAGAATTTTTCTGAAACGAGTCGGGGAACTCGAAAACTCGTTATTTGTACTATGGGTGCCATCGCCTGAAATATCGTCCAAGCCGCCGACGGTACCGCATAGCTCTTCTCTTGTCTTCATTACACCGTTTATATCCGACGTGCCCCCGACGTGGATGCCCTACTTCGACGAATATGTCGACGCAACCATGGCAGACGACTTGGACATGGCTGAGGTGTTTGGAAAAGTTATCCCAGAGCTCCGAGGTCTAACATACGGAGAGCTAAAAGCACTTGCGTCTAAAAACCTTTCAGGCGAAGCCCTTTTCGCCGAAGCAGACCGCATGCGTTTAAAACGATTCGCAGCCGTAGGCATTAAGCCCGAAAAACTGCCTAAACAAGACGAGATAGCAATAGACTCTTACCTGCTCAGATACGTGGCTAAACACGCGAGAAACGGGGTGTCTATTCTGCTGGTGGGTGCAAGCGGAGCCGGGAAAACATACCTAGCTAGAGCAATTGCGGCGATGCTTAACCAGCCGTGTTACAGCCTTTCCGCTGGCTTGATGCTTGAAGCAAAGAAAAACGCTTTGCCAGACCTCTTCGCATCCCTCACATACGCCGAGCATGCCTCCATTATCCTGAACGAGTTTGACCGATTGGTTGACGCCAGCAACATGATTAAAACAATGTTTCTAACCTATTTGGAGAAGCGGCCTCAGGGCTGGTTCTGCGGCACCGCCGTGGACCTGTTCAAACTTCTCGAGATTGGCGAAGATGGCAGGGGCAGAGGCAGCGTGGAGCTTGTTCGACCAGGCCGAATAGATGAAATAATCCCGGTGCCTCCGCCTTTTGAATCCGACACCAAACTCAAACTGGTGAAAATAATAGCGAGAGAACGTGGAATATCTCTGGACGAACGTGCCGCAAAAGAGATAGCGTTTTTCGACACCTTCATCTATCCTGCGGACTATATTGCCCTGCTGGAGCGCTACCGCATAGACGGGGTCAAAGGTCTAGAGTATCATGAGATACCGGATAGGCGTGCAGACTTTGAGAAAATGCTCGACACACTGGAGTCCGTCGGCTTCACCAGCCACGTTTTACTGGATGAAATACGTCGCCGCATGTATACGGGATGGCTCTAGTCGACCTCTTCTTTCAAACCCTTCAAAATAGCTAGGCTTACAACCAGCGGGATGCCTAGAATAAACACAAGCCTGTCCGCTGCCACTCCTTCTGTGGATAATACTCGCCAGCTTAGCGCAAATCCGAAAACGGTCAAACCAGCCATGACGTAAACCATGTGATGAGGCTTGATGACCCGTGTTCTCGCCAACAGATATGCTGCTATAAATAATACGGCGTAAAAAGATGCTGTGAGAAAGTACCACATGGCGGCAGCCTGCTCCGATGTCAGCCTGTCTCTTAGCTGGAAAAAGATATAGTCTGTCGGGTCTGAGCCAAGCTCGGCGAACACTGTGCCGCCTATGAAGGCCAGCAGGATTTTCCATGCACGCCGCATGGCTATATACCCGCCAAAACGTTGTTTGCGACATGGGCTATCATGGGGGTGGATACTCTGCCTGTTTTGATGGCTGCGTAAGCAAGTATGCTTCCGGCGGCGGCGACGATGAATAGGGTTGTTGGCTGGCTGCCGTAGACAGCTAAGTGGTATACGCCGAATATGACGCCGCTTAGCACAACTGCGCCTGCGCTGCCAAGGTTCCGCAGAAAGATGTTGGTTAAGGCGCCTCTGAAGAACTGTTCTTCAGCGACGGCGATTAGAACTCCGAGCATTCGGCTGACAAGCATTCTGGCGTCTTCGCTGACGTTTAAAAGGGCGGTGCTCAGCACTGTTCCTGCGGCGGGTTTGAAGAGGTTGAGTATGTTTAACATGCCGATGACTGCGAGAGACAGCACACTCCATACTAGGAGCTGGGACCTTTCCTCCGGGTCCATGCTGTCGTCTTTTTCAGCCATGCCCAGCCATATACTGAGAACTATGCCGACTATGAGGATGGTTAGAATAAACACTGTGACACCTATTACAGCGGCTCCGAAGGTTCCGAGGAAAAGTAGCTGGCTTGCGGCCACGAGGGTTAAAGCGATGCTGACACCGTCCTGTCTAATCATTTCATCTCACCCCGCATGTAGGCGAGGAAACCTAGGGCCGTCCATGTTGGGGCGATGTCGAGCACCGGCACCAGCTCTATAAGCCCCACCAGCGCCATGGGTCCAAGAAGTCTCCAGAAATAGGCTATCCCCACGAGGTCTATTACATCTCCTATGACGGGCACCATGCCTGCACCCAGCCAGTCAAGAATGTCTAGGACCCCGCCGACAAGTATTGCTGATACTCCGATTTTTTTCACCACTTTATCGCCGCCTCCTCATCATCAAGTAGACCATGGCAGCTATGGCCAAGAACACGGCTATTGATAGGATGTTGCTGTCTAAAATGCTGGGAAGTATAGATAACCCGCCTGTGGCGTAGCTGAACAATTCTTCACGGTTTTGGTTGACGGTCACCTGCCTACCCATGTCTCCATATACTGAGCTGACATCGATTTGGTAGGTGCCCGATGCGACGTTGAACACGACTATACCGTTTTCATCGGTTTCACCCATGTATGTGGCGCCAGACTGCTGGACCGGACGCACCGTAACCTCGGCCCCCATTACCCACATGCAGACATGGAACGTGGCGCTGCATACCCTGACTTTAACGGTTAAGCGATAGGTCTGAGAACCGCTTGGCACATAGACTCCACGTACCTCGGTGACCTCGCCCAATGTGAGAAGAACATCCTGAGGCGGCGGCGTGACGTAGTTTGGCATGTCCCCCCATGTGACACGATATACGCCGCCAACTGGTTTTTCCAAGTCCGCTACCCCGTTGGTGGATACAAGTTCTCCATTTACGTATATTTTCGCTGGCAGGGGTTGCCCGGTGTTGTCCGTGGCCAGTATTCTCAGCCTAGCGAGCAGAGTTGCGCTTGTTGTCGTTGTCGTGGTCCCGCCGCCTGGACCAGTTCCTCCCGGCAGCTCCACAAACCCGAGACCGACTAGCGCTATTAACGCCCCGGCCACCAGAAGAGCCACTGCGAGAACAGACCTAGCTTCAGCCACGTCGCCTCACCATGAAAAATACAGCGCCAACCATCAAACCCAGCCCGACGACAATCAGTATGGTTAACCCGCCCTCGCCCCCGATATGTCCACCGTCTCCGCCGCCCCCGCCGCCGGGAGGCGAATACGTGACGTCTATGTATCCTGAGAGCATGCCCTGTGTTTGCACGTTGCAAAGCAGCGCCGCCACCTTTGGAACGGCACGGACCTCGTTGAAACCCATTTTTAGTCTGCCAGATATATCGAGTTCATCTTTGTCCACAAGCGGTGGGTCATAGGTTTTCACTGTTTCACCGTTAACCACAATTGCTACGATGCCGCCGTAGTAAAACGGCCAAGAGGGAGTAACTGGGTCTGCGTCAATCACTAGTTTGGCGCTAGACGGGGTCTGCCATAGAAAAGGTCTGGACACCATGTCGTCGCAGTGTATTTCAGCGGCTGACCAGAGGCTTATTCTTTCTCCGCCGGTTACTTGAAGCGGCAGCGCTCGGGTGAAGAGCGTGACGACTATGAGTAGACCAATCAGCGCCAAGACTATGTAAACGTTTCTGGTATCGCGCTTCATTTTAACATGTCACGCTAAATATAGACCACCCTAGGACACAGGAGCCGAATACAATTGTGGCAAGCAGCAGTGCGATGGCGGCAAATGCGGCCGCATATCTCGCGTTCTTGAAAGAAATTATAAGCGACACAGTCACCACCGTCAGGGTGAAGATGAAGAACATGCTGCCTGTTAGGTCAAGCCTCTCAACCCCAGCTCGCAGAAACAGAGAGAATGATCCAGAGACTAGGACTAGAAATAATGAGGCAACGACTAGGTACAGCGCTGTCCGCTCACTTTCCTCGACCGTCATCCACCCCACCTGTTTGCAAGCAATACGTATCCCCCAGCAAGAACAGACATCATTCCCACAAGCTGTATAGGCGTGATGCCGAGCGCAACATCGCCGCCGAGGTCGATAATCATGGAGAGTTTCTGCCACGAGTTCGTGCTGGTTTGTATGTCCCCCGTGATGATGAATTGTCCTTTTTCATTTGTGTTCCACGTCCCCTGCCAAGTGGTGGATGAAGTCTTGGACAAGCTGAATTCTGTAACGGTGCTTCCCCCCGGTCTAGACACTGTTATTTTCACCCTCGTTATGACGTCTGGGTAAGATGTGGCGGTGAAGACGAAGGTTATAGGCGGCTGGATTAGAAGCTTGGAGCTGGGTTCCACCCTCATGCCGTTTATGGTGAAGTATCCGTCAGGCGTCACCGCAATTGCTACATAGCTTTTCTGCGGGTTCTCGATGTAGCCTACAAATGTTGAGCCGTCGAAGACGGCCAATCGCCATGTAATGACATAGTCGCCGGGCTCGAGACCCGAAACCCATTGAAACGGCGGCATGGTGGTGCAAAGCTCTGGCCGAGACTGGTCATTGAATAAGCTGTTGAAAGTGATGTTATTGACCACCGTGCTTGAGCCGACTTTCTGAATCCACGCCGACAACTTGTAGTCGCCGCATCCCCCAGGCAGTCTCCAGTAGACTATTCCGCTGGGCGAAACAAAGAAGGTTCTTATTGTTGCCTGAACAGGGAAGCCGAATCCAACAGGCACGGCTGTGGGGCTGTCCTGTGTACCACGTGGAACCCAGTCGTACCAGACCCCTTCGGCCGGCACCGTATCAATTATTGAGCCCATCACAAGCCCCGTGTAAGGCAGGATTATCAAGAAGCCCCCAAACGCTATCAAAATAATTCCAAGTCTGTCATTTACTTTCATCATCTCCGCCTCTTCACAAACGTCACATAGCCGCCGATAAGCATTGACAGTATGCCTACTAGCTGTAACGGGTTAATCCCCGCCAAGACGCCTCCACTATCACCGCCCCCGAAGTCAAACATGATGCTGAGTTTACGGTATCTATTGGTCTGGGTGTAGATGTCTCCAGATACGATGAATTGTCCTTTTTCATTCGTGTTCCACGTCCCCTGCCAAGTGCTGGCAGATGTCTTGACAAGGTTGAACTGGGTTACAGGTGTTCCATCAGGCCTCTCTATGACCATGCGTACCTGCGTTATGCTGTCTGCGTAGGCTGTGGCGGTGAAGACGAACGTGACGGGAGATTGGACAACCATTCTGCCGAAGGGGTCGATTCTCATGCCGTTTACCGTGAAGTAGCCGTCTGGGATGACGCTTATCACGAAGTAGCTTTTCTGCGGATTTGTCACGTATCCGAGAAATGTTGAGCCGTCGAAGACCGCCAGACGCCAAGTTATCGTATAGTTGCCCGGCTGAAGAGTAGAGCCCCGCACCACCACAGGCTGAGAGGGTCGGCACAGATAATCGTATGATGGGTGCTGTGCAAGGCTGGTGTACGTTATGTTACGCACCACTGTACCTGATGGAACACTTTGAATAACTGCCACAACCTTCCAGTCCGAACATTGACCAGGCAACGACCATTCAGTGCCCTTATATCGACGAACTTCAGCCAATACCTCAAACTGAGACTCCGTAGAAAAAGCGATGGGCGAACTCTGTGTACCACGGGGCTGCCAATTCTCCCAGACCTCGCTAGGCGGCACAATGTAGAGAATAGCTCCTCGGATAAGACCTGTCGACGGTAAAATAATTAAAACAATACCCAAAGCTATGAGAGCCACGCCCAGCCTTTGCACAGCACATCACCGGAAACCCCTAGACTCTTTTGCGAAGCCTGTGATATAGCAGATACAGTATAGTCATCGGTATCAGGAAAGCAATTGTGGAGACCACGATGTTCTGGCTCCCTGATAGGCCGAGGACCTGATTGATGGCACCGCCGATTATGAAGGCGAGGAAGCCTATGACAACAAACCAGAAGTAGTCACGCCAGTCCATCTTCATCACCTCTGCAACGTTAGAGTAAACGTAGCGGCAACGACTGCGTCTGAACCCTTGTCACCCAGGCTGAGGAACCTCTGCTCGTCAGCCAACAGGTTGAGACGAATCGACATAGTCGCTGTGTCACCTGTCGATGCCGGGCTTGCGTCAACTGTCAGAGAGACACTGAAGCTACCGGGCTGCGTCACCGTATTGCCTACCTTAATCCTCGTAAGCTCCATGTCCGACACCGGTCTCGTCCATGAATTGCTGCTGCCCGTAGAACGATACCCCGGCAGACCAGAGACGAGGAACTTGTCGAATTTTGCGCCTGAGAGAGTGACTTCGAGGAATGCGCCAAGTCGTCGTCCGGTCAATGGGTCGGTGCTGCTGATGAAGCCCGTATTGTCAGCGGTGTTGAACACCGAAATTGTGAAGGTTTCCTGTGTGACGCCGTTCGCTGTGAAGTTGAAGGTGCCGCCGCTGCTAATGCTCGCCCCAGTGCTTCTGATAACGGTGATGACGTAGGTGCCTATCGTGTATGTTCTGAGCTCGACAGGATTATATGCTAGACTCTGAGCGTCCGCTGGCAACATTTTCGGAACTATCAAAGGCACCCAGAGAATTGAACTCCCCTTAACTATTTTGATTTGCAGTGATTCACCGCTCCTATATGGCAGAGCAGTTGTAAAGGTTCCGTCGGTACCTGACGTCCCCGACTCAGACAATGTTTGGCCTTTGTACACGGTTACTGTTGCTGAGGAGACTGATGACCCAGCGTGTGCGTTTAAGACAGCTAGTCTCAAAGGCTTGGTGACATCTACGCCGCCCCCCACAGTTGTAGTGGTCTGACCGCCTGGCGTTATGCTGAGGTTGTTTTGGATGGCCGGTATGACAAACACCCAGAAAAGCATCAGTATAACTCCGACGCCGAGTAGCTGACCCACTGTCAGACTTTTTCCACTTCTATCACTCATGGCAATACAGCTTCAAGGGCCATATTTAAGCGGTGTTTACACATGAATAGACACGGTTATATCTTGGTATAACATCAATATTTTGTGCCATTAGAAGCTAAGGGAAAGGCAGAATCGGCTTCTAGACACGCTCATTCAGTCTCTCCTCAGTCGGTTACTGTTGATATAGAAGACATAACCGATGTGCTGATTCGCATACTGAAAACCGAGGTTCATAAGCTACGACGTGTCGGCAACAGTCTCCACGTCACCGTTAAAGCGAGAGTGGCGAAAGAACTGGGGCTCGAAAGCGGCGACACGTTGATGATGATTCATGGATGCACATTCAAGGAAATAGAGGCGGTACTAACAACCCTATCAAGCATAGAGAACAAAAAAGGCGAGCCACTATACTGGATACTGCTTTTCAAACCGCCTCAGGAGAGTGATGCCGGAAATGTTTAAGCTTATTTTAATAGCGGCAATTATAGGTATAAACAGTTACCTCCTCTACATTCAATACACCCGACTGGGGGTTCCTGCGATGTTTTACACGCCAATCACTTTAGCCTCAATAGCGGCAATTGCAATAGTAACAGCAATTGGGATTTTCACCGAGGTGGTGAGGGGCTCCCCCGATTATTACGACTATCAAGAGCCAGCGGACACGTCAGATAATGTCTGGCGCGAAATAAGTTCCGCTTCTTATGAAGTGGCATCACCTACTGTAGAATCCATAACTACGGAAAAAACGGAACACAATGGCGGCGAGGTTTCTCCTCTTGTTGCCGCTTTGGCGAAAGCCATTGAAGGCGCACAGTTGAAAACCGAGATGGGGCTTCACCTAGATATTGACCCAGTTGAAATACCTCTCGGCCAAGGCGTAAAAGGCAAGTTACGTGGGTCACTTCACTTCATATCAAAAGACGCTTACAATGGTGGTCCAACTCAAAACCAAACAATAGAGGAAAACAACAATGATGATGAAGAAGAAGATGAAGATGTGGCGTTTGTACCCGCCGCCCCCGCTCAGGCGCCGATGCCAATAGACCAGCTTCTCCGCACCAAGCTAATGGAGCTAAAAGGTGAAGAGTAATGGATAGAAGCGACTTTCAGCTTCTCGGAGCCTTATTCGTCTTCATGATAGTCATGATGCTTTCGACCTATCTGCCAAAGCCTTGGGATACTGTGGCCGTTTTCGGCACCTATCTTTCGCTAGTGTTCTACATGATTGTCGCCGATTGGGCCCTTCAGGTCCGCCTAGCCAAGTTCATAGCATTAGAGGCGATAATTATCCCCGGCAGAAGAAAATTCACATTCATCGTTTCATCAATCGATTCCATATCCAAGTCAGGCGAATATCGGTTGTCAAAACTCACACTCGAATATCCGTTCGACGACCCAGAAGGCGGAAAAAGTAAAACCGTTTTCCTACACCACTACGGCCCACTAGAGGCAAGACTCAGACTGAGCCCCGGTTACATAAGGTTCTCAGGCAGAGTGGTGCCACATCCTCAGGCGGAATACGTGCATCTAATACGTGACCCCAAAGGCTATGTTTACCATGCAAAGCTTTTCCCAGTATTCTATCTGGTGTCCTCGGCAGGAGACGCAGACACATATCTCCGAACATATTTGAGAGGTGTATTGGATGGCAGCAGGTCAACAGGCGCCTGACGAGCTTCAACATTTAGTGAAAGAAGTCATTCAGGCGTATGAAGCCCGTTTAGCGAGGCTAAGAACCAGAGTAACCGAGCTTGAACACTTGCTGACACTTGAAAGGCAGTCCAAGCTAGCGATAGAAGCGCAATTGCAGCAGGTCAAGGACGAGGTAGAAGGACTTCTCAAAGGCGGCGTGTCGGTGACTAAGCAAGCATGGATGCTGGTCATGGACATGGCTGAGAAACACAATGGCATAGTGAACGCCGCTAAATATCTCAAACGCTCCAAGATTCCATGGACCACCATAATTACCGGGATAGTGGCAAGCATCGGTCTAGGCTCAGCCGCATACATTCTATCGGTGCCAGGCAACATGTCACTGTTGACGACCTTCCTATCGTCATGGGTTAACCAAGTGTTTATTCTGTCCGTGGTCATAGCGGTTCTCCTTGTCCTATATCTAATAAATAGGAGGCGTAAAGCGGTTGAGCTGGCGTAAGCTACTGGGCAGGTTGCGGAACACGGCTTCGACACCTGAGTTAGCTGACATGCAGAGACTGGGAATAGTAGTCACCACTAACGACTTGATGCTCGCTCGTCTTGACAGCATCAACTCATACATCAAGGACTTGATAGAAAAACTTAATGCTGATGACGGCATAGGCGCCATCGAAGTCATGAACAACATGCTTCAAAACGTGGCCGTACCGTGGCTGAAGAGCCGTGATTTCCCAGCTCTCGCAGTCGTTATGAACCTATGGGCTGAGCTCATCGCAATAGCTAAGAACGGCTGGCATGCCCTAACACATGGAGAACCCGAATCCAACATCCCCGCCATTAAAGCAACCTTCAGAAGATTCGTGGAAAGAAATATCCTGCCCGCAGGATACACTATATTGTCCTACGCCTGGTCCACTGAGGATGTTACACCCAGCTACGTTAACGTGATAAGAGGTGCACAACAGGGGAGCGGCGGCATAGTTACCCCAAGGTCCTCATTGCCTGAGGAGGCTGAATAGAATGGGCATCATTACCGACTCTAGGGGCGGGTGGATGCGTGACGCATTAGGCGGAGGAATAATATCCAAGCATAAGACACCGTTTAATGTCGAAGACTATGACATTTTGCCCTTCGCCGGTCCACGGTTCGCCAAAAAAGTCGGCTACGTTGTAGATGGCTGGAAGCTTACCGACTACCTCAAGGCGGCTGTGGATAACCAAGGATTTGAATGCGCGATTATATGGGGGCCGCCTGGCACAGGCAAATCCAACTTTGGGCGCCAGCTCCTTTACAGTATCTATCAAGACTGGGAGAAGGTCCTAGACTGCACAGTCACAAGTGTGCACGAACTTGTCGAATTGGTTAACAGGGAAAACGGCACAGGGTCTATTCCAGCATTGCTTATAGACGACATCAGCAGAACAATTCCCAGACAACTGTGGCATCAGAACCAGAAGCTGTATATGCGGATTTCTGAGGCTTTGCAGGTCATTAGAAGCATTTTCAACGTTATCCTAGTCACGGTGCCTAAGATGCAGTTTGTTCCCGAGCCTGTTTTAAACATGACCACTTTCGACATACACGTAACCCCCTCTCACATCTACACTGTGGAGAGATGGATGCCGATGACAAGCTTCAGAACCCGCTCCCATCCCTATGACAAAATACTTGTTGAAGTCGGCAGATTCCAGCTAAGAAATGAGCCTTACGAGGTCTACAAACGTTACAGAGATAGAAGGGTCAGGATGGCGTATGAAGCTATCGAGGGGCTGAGAAACGCTCTACAGGAAGATGCCGCAAAAAGAGGGAAACAGAAAACAGGACCAGAAATGCTTAGTCAGGGCGAAGAAACAATTTACGTAGCCCTTACCTGCCCGAAATGCAAATTCTTCTGGAATTATAAGCCAAGAGACGGGCGTGCAAAGCCGAAGGTAAAATGCCCAAACTGCCACTCATTCGTCAGAGTGCCTGACCCAGCCCCACTAATGGAGAGAAAAAGACGGCTAATGAACCTGTTATACGGTGAAAACGACGACTACTCGGCATTCTGACCACGCTGACGTCGAAATCTGACTGTCTTATACACGGGTTTTTGCGGAATCCGCAATTCTCGACGGGGTTAAATACGAGTTCACCATAGAGATTTATTGTGAACTAAGGGGGGTTGAAAGTGGGAGGCATCAGGAGAAGCGTATCTGAGGTCCGTCAATTGGGGTGGATAGGCTGGGATAGGCTTGCCCGGCTTGTTGAGGAGATGGGGCGCATGGATCTTAAGGCGTTGGTTGCTTTTCTTTTTTTAAGCGGGCTGCGGATTAGCGAGGCGCTTGCCGTCAGAGAAGACATGGTGTCCACGGTGTCAACTCCTGATGGAGACTTTATCCAGATTTCACAGGTTCCGTTGCTAAAGCGGTGGAAAAAAATCGGCGTATACTACGACGAAGAAGGCCGTAGGCGTATTGATAGAAAACCTGTCACATACGTGGTGACGAAGGTCTGGCCCGTCTACGAGCCGCTCAACCCGTATTTCATGGACTATGTATGGCATGTGAGAAAATATGTCGGCCGGGGGGCTAAGCTCTGGCGATTCGGCAGACGATACGCTCACAAAGTCATACAAGAGAAAACGGGGGCATTCCCACACTTTTTCAGAGCACTGAGGGCTGTCCAGCTTGCCACGGAATACGGCTTCACAAGTCTCCAGCTCAAAGAGTTCTTCAAATGGGAAGACCTCAAAACAGTGTTTACATACGCCGCCTTGTCCACGACAGAGGTGGCTAAAGCGTTCCCCAGAAAGAAAACCGATATATTCGGGTGAGACATTCTAAAAACACATGGAAATAGCTAGAAACGTTCTGAGAGTAATAGTCATAAGCTTCTTCGGCTTTATCTGGACCTTTCTAATCATGCCGGTTCTAGAGATGTCTGGCTGGCGGTTGACAACCTTGGATCGGGTAATCGCATACGCGATTGTACCATTCATAGGATTGGTGGTGGCTCAAATTCTTATACGGCGAATAGGTGGGCATGGCTAATGCGGCGGTGGCTCGGCGCTGCCCTAGGTCTCCTGATGATGCTTACAACAATTGCGTCCCTGCCCACTGCCAAAGCCCAAGAAATATACGTAGCTGGGCCAGGCGCCAGCATAGCTGAGGTATCCGTTTTCAAAGGCGGAAACGGATACTACTACGTCTTTTACAGCTCAACCGGGGGGCTTAGATATGCGTACAGCGACAACCCAGCCGAAAGATGGGCCTATGGCATCATTACGACAGAAACAATTGACTCATTCAACGTTGGATATTTCGGCGGAACCACCGTAATCATACCCTACGTCACAGGAAGCACTGTGAAGGCGGCCAAGTGCACAGTGGCAACGCCACTCTCCTGCACAATAGTGACTGTAAGGAGCAATGCGCCTTCTGCACAGAGGCTGAAGACAGCATATCAGCCCAATTCAGGATATTACTACATTTCATACACGTGGTTCAACTCAGGTGGCGGCAAATACCTACTTACGATTTACAGGTCGTCTACCGGAGACTCTTGGACAAATGCATACGAAGACATAATGGACTCAAATGTAGGAGGCGGCTTTCCTATTGTGACAGGCATAGCGGCGCTTACAGACACCACCGACAAAGTCGTCGCAGTTGCAGGTAAGTATGATACGCCGAATTACTGGTACTGTCGAGGTAGCTCGTCGTTCTGTGCCCAGCTTTGGACGAGTATAGGCAGTAAAAGCAGTGACCTGACAAGCGATGTGGTCGCTATCCCGAGGGGCAACAGCGGGGCTGAGGTATTCGCCACAACAAGCGGCTCAACACGTTGGCTTAGCTTCACAGGCTCAAATGCAATCGACAGAGGCTCATTCGGCGCCTCGCCTGTAAGACCTGCAATAGTGGGAAACCAGATAGACCTCTACTGGGTTTCGGGCAACAACATCTATCGAAGAACCGCAGACGCTTCCGCAGGAAGCCTCGGCAGCAGCATCGTATGGTTGACGGTTCCCGGACTTGAGGCCGTAAGCGTTGAACGTTTCCCATCGTCTCTGAGCTCTGCTGCGGTTGTGTATCAAGCCAACTTTGGCAACGTATACTTCAGATACGCCACTCAGACAAACACGGTCTCCATTTCTGAGACAGTGTCAGCCTCGGACCAGATGCTAAAGATAAAACAAACAGCAATTGCATTATCCGAGACGCTAAACGCAATTGACACAGGCGCTCGCTTCCTCGGATTCACAGCCCAGCTAGCCGAAGCCCTCACCACCACCGAAGTAATCAGCCAAATCCATAACCACGTCATCAATGTCATTGAAAACATCGGCTCAAGCGAGTTCTTCGCAGGTCTGCCTAACTATCTTCTGCCAGAAATCCTGACAGCAACCGACACCCTGACCTCAAGCCTTTTCAAAGCATCGCCCGGCGGGGGAGGCGGCGGGGGAGGAGGGTTTGTTCCTCCGCCGACTACTCCCGAGCCTCCGCCCCCGCCTGAGATACCTACCACGCAGGTGGCATGGGGAAGCATTGTAGGTGTCTCTGTTATGCTGGGTGTGCTGGCCATCGGTCTTATCCGTGAGAGGAGAAAACCTGTTGCACTCTGGCGTAGAAGAAGCGGCAAAAAGCCGCTGAAGAGGCGTAGGACATGGCGGATCGATAACGTTTTCAAGTAGAGGAAAAGAATATAACTCGGCGTATCTTCTCTAAAAACATGGTCAAGACATCGAAAACCATTGTCTTCGCATCCGCATTATTTGTTATAGGTTTCCTAACCGCAATCCTCACGGCATACACTTTCCCATCAGTTTTTCTTCAAACTTCCGCCAGAAACAAAACGGTCCATCTCGATGACTCCTTGACGTCTTCTGACGCCTTCGGGCCCAAGCTCAAAGTCAACGTTTACGTCTACAAAAACGGTGAACTAGTGGCTGCAGCCCATAACATCATAACAAACGCTGGCATGGGTGTTCTCCGAGACGCAGTACACCAGTCCACAGCAGGCACCGCACAGTACATAGCTCTCTCAACCGATGGAACCGCACCCGCATACACAGACACCACCTGCCCATCGGAAATAACCACAGGCGGACTGGCCCGTGCGCAGGGTACAGTCACCACGCAGGCAGGACCCGCCAACGGAGACATAACTGTGAGGGTGGAAAAAACCTTCACAGCTACCTCGTCGTTCACAGGTGTTCAGAAAGCCTGTCTATTCACAGCCTCAACAGGTGGAACACTATACGCCGTCGCCACCTTCGCATCCACAAACCTCGCAGCCAACGACCAGCTAACCATTAGATGGGACTTCAGCTACAACAACTAGACATGGTGACCAGATGTTTGTCCACCGAAGCCGCATCGCAGCCATCATATTCCTGCTGCTCATAGCGTCGGCAACACTGACGGAGCTCTTTCTCATCTCTGTCTCCGCCGAGCCTTCAAAAACTTCCCCAGAGCATGAAGACCAAAACACCCCACCGCCACCTGAAATCAAAGCCGTGGCAAAAACAGGGACAGCCCCATTCTTCAAACCCGCCAACCAAGCCAGAACCCCACAGACACTTTTTTCTCCTTCATGGTTTTGGAGAAGCGGCACAGTAGCAATTGCTCTTCTGCCTCTGGCAGTCTTAAACCTGGTCAGAAGCATCGGCCCCCATCCCATGGAATCTCCGACGCCTAACCAGGGTAGCCGCATACAGTATTTTGAGCCCAATGGACCGCCTGAGCCCTGGTCAAGGCTAGCGGCGGAAACATCAACCCACTACATATATGAAACGGCGTGGGGCGAGTACCGTTTCAGAAAACAGCTCCCGCTTATGATGGAGTTCTACGGGCCTGAGCAAGGCTTCTGCAGAGCCTTCCAGGAATCTGTCAACGGCACCATTACCTGCATCGACTTCTACAGCAACAAACCCTACAACGGCACCGCCATCACGTGGATGGAGATAAACGGTGTGCCTGCAGCTCCGATAAGCTTCTCCATTCTCCAGGTGTCGGACACTGTGTTCCGTGGATACGGTGTTTTAGTCGGTGGCGGCATACCTTATTCACTCTACGGCGTCGAGGTCAAGGTGGACTTCAACCATTCAGCCAAAGCACCTAAGATAACCATATCAGCCACACTTGTAAGCGGGCCGTCGAGAAACCATAGAATAATATGGGCTGGACTGGCGAGAGGAACAGTAGACGTCCTGCAGCAGGACCTCGCAATATATGCCAACACACAGGCGTACCTCGGCCAGTTGAAGAAGCTAAGGTTCAGCTACGAAGCCGGCGACCCACAGAGCTGGCGAAACATGATTATCATAGACTGGGGGGACGCAGGGCCGGCGGACACATACATAGGCAGATTCACCGTGTCAACGCTATCGTTCACAGGCTGGATGGTGAAGTTTCCGCTAAACACCGACATCATAGACCCATCAGCACAGGTTTTT
>Ga0209289_100294_pt1 | contig 28983 bp, 20 predicted proteins | sample GXS110809BmetaG_FD_184121 | JGI IMG/M metagenome (GOLD analysis project Ga0209289, IMG submission 184121) | Hot spring microbial communities from Gongxiaoshe hot spring, China to study Microbial Dark Matter (Phase II) - GXS 110809B (SPAdes)... ...
TATAGTTTTGCACAGCCCTTATTTGCCAGTAAAATTAGGCGTTTACGCAAGGACAAGGGTTGCAGACAGTCTTGAAGGGAACAAAAATTCAGGCATCTAATTGTAGGGCGCAGGCTCTGTCCTGCGCCGACAAAAAATCGGCATGGGAAAGAGCCCCACAAGTCGGCATGGGACAGAGCCCATGCCCTACAAGTTTAACCAACAAAACTTTGATGGATGGGCTGGTATAGGAAGAGATGGGATGAGGTTCGGGTTGAGTTGGAAGGGTATTTCTGCAACCATGCTTTTATGGACAACAGGACAAAATCCCACGATTTGCCTGTGTTTTCAGAACGCGCAAAACTATAGTGCATAAATTTGGGCTAAAATAAAACTGCCGCAGCAACTGCGGCAGGTGAACAAAAGATGGAATGGACAGAAAGGCTGAGTCAAATTCGCAAAGACATTGAAAGGCTTAGCAACTTTCCGACGGCAAACGAGATTCTCATTGGCTACTTGCAAGTTTCCTACGAGCATCTGGAAAAATGTCAACCTTCTTGCACTGCTCTTGCAACTGCTTTTGAAGCGTTGCTCAGTTACGAACTTTGGCACCATAAAGCGATGGAGAAACTTATTCGCTCACATGAATTGCAGATGCGCTATCTCATCCCCATTGGCATTGAGATACGGAAGGTTCTTTTAGAGTTGGTTCAAAAGTTAGAGAAAGTGCCAGCCTATGCCTATGACGAAATAGTCGTCCGTGAAACTTTAAAAGCGCATTGCTATTACCAACTGGGCGATATTGAGGCAACCATAAACTGCTTAGAAGAGGCAATCAAGTATGGAGCCACTCACCCAGTCATTTACTTGGTTCTCGGCTACAACCGACACAGGTTGGCTTTGACGGAATACGCAAGGTGGGAACCTTCTAATCAGCAGTTAGTGGTGACGAATAGGGAAGCCTTTGAGCAAACTCTCAGAAAAGCCATTGATGACTTTCAAAACGGCTTGAGTTACTCTGGTAAAGAGCCGATGGATGCAAGGCTCAACTTTTGGATTGGCTTGATGCACGAGATGTTGGACGAAGGAGAAAAAGCAATTCAAGCCTACTTGAGGGCAAAAGAAATTGACCCTGAAACTTACGGCGAGGAAGTTGACCAGAGGTTAAAGCAAATCCGTGCAAGCAAACCATTTACTCGCCAACTGACATCGCCAGAATTGAGCGAAGAGAGAAAGCCTATCAAACCCATATCCGAGTTTGAACTTGAGTCTTTCCGAAAAGCACTCAGTGAAATTGAAACAATCTCGGACTTGCTCCACCGCATGGGCGGTTCAAACAAATTAGAGGGACCAACCGAGGGCAATTAACGCCAACGCTCTTTACCATCAAACTTTGTTAGGGTTGGGCTTCCATGCCCGCCGACTTTCTAAATTTCGTCGGCAGGGAATAGAGCCCCTGCCCTACAAAACCCACCAACGACCCTTTGAGTAAAGAGCGAACGCCAAAAACCGTGACGCCAAAAATTAGTTTCAGCAAAGTCGGTTAAAGTCACTCATAAACCTGAACCTCAAAAACCCGCGCTGAATTATCCCCGTTAGTTGCGTTGACTATTATCCGAATGCCTGTCGCCAATTGTGGCTCAAATTGGTGCACTCGCTTGCGTTGGTAGTTGCCTTCTACTTTCACAACCGTTTTGGCGCTATCGCCATAAAGCACTTGTAACTCGTAGTCTCGCACTGTTTCAGGTTGCGGTCCGATGACCATCCGCTTCGTGAAATTTGCATCCGCCGAAAGGGTTAGCGCTCGGTTCAAACCGGTGTCAAAAGTCAAGTGAACTTCACGAATGCGTTTCGGTTCACGAAAATATAATTCCAACCATTGAGGCATCGGCTGTGTCGGGTCTGATGCCCATCGGTTTTTACGCTCATAAACTCCGCGATGGACACCGTTGATGACATTCACCGCTTCGCAACCCTTCACTTCACTTGACGCTTTGACCTCTGCTGTTCTTGCGATGTCGTAAGGGTCGCTGTTAGTCACGCCGATGATGTAAGCATCCTGCTTGAAAAGCAATTGCTGCAATTCCTTGATAGCCTCTTTTCCCAACTCTCGTGGCGTGCAATTGTAGTGAACACAAAGGGCAGCAGCAGTCCCAACTGCTTGCCCCATGACGCTGCATGTCCCCATCACTCTGGTGCTCCCGAAAGCGACATGGGTTGCACTAATGTTGCGACCTGCAAAAAGCAAGTTGCCAATGTTGCGAGAGTAGAGGCATCGGAATGGAATGTTGTAAAGCGGAACTTTGACAGCGATGTTAGGTGGCTCTTTTGTGTCAATCCCTTCAGGCGGGTGCAAATCAATTGCCCAACCACCGTAAGCGACACCATCTTCAAAAATTTCACCTCGCTCTAAGTCATGCTGTGTCAGGATGTAATCGCCGATGAACCTTCTATTTTCACGCTTGCCCGGCAAAAAGCCGAGCCATTCAAGCGCCCAATTTTCGCTTTCAGGATGCAGACCTGAGTTTTTGATGTGGTCCCAGACACCCAAAGCGATAGCAAGCAACTCGTCACGAATTCGCTCGTTGTCTTTGATGGTGTCAAGTTCACCTCCCCATTCAACCCACCAGTAGCCGTATTCCCAACTGCTGTGAGGGCGGTGTGGTAGGTCTTCACAGCGAGGGAACTTGCGAATCCAATCAGGTGGTTTGAAAGGCATGGGTCGGTCATGTTTGCGAGTGATGAACAAGATACTGCTGCCTAATGTCTTGTGGTCGGATTTCGGTGGGGCGAGTGATTCACCAAACTCATCTCTCCCTTCACGACCCTTGCGAAATTCCGCTCCCGCTTCAACGCCTAACCTTCCATCCCCGCTGCAATCAATGAACACTTTGCCGCGAACAGTGAACAAATCTTCAGTGCTGTTGCGCAATGCGATAACTGCACCGATGCGAGTTTCTTCTGACATTTGAACGCCGATGCAACTTGTGTTAAGCATCAGGGTAATGTTGTGTTCTCTCTTCACCCACTCGTAAAGCAGCAGGTCCCACATGTTGAATGACCGTTGAGGGTTACGAACAGCGTCTTCCAAACGCAATTCCTCCAAGATGCCTGTTTCTCGGCTATCAGTATCGTTTCTTCTGCCGCTACAATCTGCTCCGACGATGTGCATCCGAATCTCGCTTGATGAGTTACCGCCCAAAACAGGTCTGTCTTGAATGAGCACAACAGATGCGCCGTTTCTGGCAGCAGCAATTGCAGCACAAACACCTGCCATCCCGCCGCCGACAACGACGACATCGGCGTCTAAACTTTTCGCCGTCACTACCCGACTTTTGCCAAGTGAAGTCATCGCCTTTTCACCTTGTTCCAAAGGTTAGTGAAGGGATGCATCAAAAATTTTGCCTGCAATGAGTTCTTGCTGCCATTTCGCATCAACTTGCGTGCAGGAGAGAAAAATTTTCGGCGCAGGACTGAGCCTGCGCCCTACACTGTAATTTGAGCGAATTTTAAGATGAAAAAAGTTGCCAAACTCAAGGACTTGGATCAGGGTAGCGCCCGTTCCACCAACGGTTGTCTTGCATCACCTCGTTCACCCGCATCCATTTTGCGTGACCGTCCGCAAAGGCGATGTTGGCACCATCAAAGTGCCGATCATGGAGAATGCTCCATCGCCCGGCGCTGCTGGGAGCGTTCGGTCCTGGACCGTTGCGGCAAGGCGGCAAAAACGGCGGGTCAATGCTGTAACCGTGATTGTGCAAACAATCAGGGTTGAGAAAGTCAGGGTCTGTAGGTTCATCGTTGTCGCACCATTTTGTTCCCGTCCCTTTACTGTCGGCGATGGCAATCGTTTGAGTTGGGGTTTGGATTTGGCTTTCCGTAACGGGGACATTCCAGCAGTTCGCCCGATAGTTGCCGAGATACTGGTAGTTGTAGCCGTAAGTGGCGTTACGCCCTGCCGCTCCGAAAACCCACTTGCGGGGAACCGTAGGACAGACAAACATTTGGGCGTTTTTGGTGTAGGCAAAAACTTGGTCATACCAGCGGATGGGCAGACCGTGTGTCACATAAGAAAAGGGCGGAAACGCTTCGTAGTCCTGGGTATACATTGCTATCGCCATTCCTTGCTGGCGCAAGTTACTCAGGCAGGAGGTTTGCCTCGCCTTTTCACGAACGCGACTGAACACAGGAAACAAGATCGCCGCCAAAATGGCGACGATGGTAATTGCGACCAACAACTCAATCAGAGTAAACGCCAAACGACCTTTAACTCTACCTTGACTTTGCTCTCTTTCGGCGCTATATTTTGAGCAGCAACTGAAAAGCCGCATAAAACAAACCTCCTTTTGCATCGTTTTTGAGGCATGGGTGGCTGCTACACCCATGCCTTTTCCTCATCCCACTCATTTAACGAGAAGAGCGGAAAGAAAGTTAGCCTGCTATTGCCTCTCATTCTGACTTTTGACTTTCCTGCAAGTATGCTCTGACAACATCGTCGGGGTTACCATCAAGCACTATCTTGCCTTTATCAAGCCAGATTGAGCGAGTGGCTATTTGCCTGACCCAATCAAGTTCGTGAGTAACAAAGACAACCGCTTTGCCTTGTTCCCTCAAGTTTTGAATTGACCTCAAAGTCTTCTGCTGAAATGCAGCGTCAGCGCTTTGAATTTGCTCGTCAAAGAGAAAAATGTCTGCATCTGAGTGAATCCCAAGGGACAATCCAAGTCTTACTTTCATGCCCGAAGAGTAAGTTCTTATCGGAGCCATCTCGTAGCCCTTCAATTCCGCAAATTCAAAAATTGAAGGCAGTTTTTGCTTCATCTCCTTCAAAGGCACTCCAAACACAGTCCCAACAAATAACAAGTTCTCCTCTGCCGTAAGTTCTGGATGAAAACCTCCAGTCACCCCCAGCAAAGCGACAACTTTCCCAAAAGTTTCAACGGTGCCCTGTGTGGGTTGGTAGATGCCAGCAATTACCGCTAACAAAGTCGTCTTGCCTGAGCCATTGCGACCGATGATGCCAACCAATTCTCCAAAGCGGATGCTAAGGTCAATACCGCTAAGGGCGGTCACCTCCGCTGGCTTCCAACGCCAAAGGGACAAAACCGCTTCCTTCAAGGCGCGAGGAACCACCCGATAACTCCTGAACACTTTCCAAACATCACAAAGCCTGATAGCAACATCATCATGTTGAGCCATGATGAATTTCTCCCCTTTCAAACTTCACGATGACTGTGTGCCTAAAAACAAACCCACAAAAACCTTTAGCACTCATAAAACCTTACAGCCACCTTCAAATCCACTTGAATGCTTACCCCAAACTGAAGTTACCCATATTTTTAAAAATCCCCTGATTTTTCCACCAAATTGTCCAAAGGGGTAACTTCAAACCCCAAAATCTTGACCTATCGCTCTTAGCGTACTATACTTGCCGTCGACCTATGCCGTTTTGAGCACCTTGAAAAGTTGCAATCGCACCATAGTGGGATTGAAACTTTTAATCTCGCCAAAGAAGGATTTGGTCTTATCAGGAGATTTGCCTTGCCATTTAATAGGGTCAAATTAAGGGGATGATTTCGTTTTGAAGGGGCAAAGTTGTGATTTCAATGTGCCTATTGTGAACGGCGACATTAATTTCGGTTCTCGTGCCGATCTCTGGACCGTAAATTCCTGGCTCGATGGTGAGCAAAGTTCCCGCAACCAGTAGCCTTGTGTCGCAAGTTTCGTAGTTATCAAGGTTTGCTCCCCAACCGTGAACTTCCGTGCCCAAACTGTGTCCCGTTCTGTGGACGAAATCCTTTTCTCTTCCGTATCTGGCAACAACACTTCGGGCGACGGCGTCAACATCGCAACCTCGCACTGGTTCGCCCTTTTCAACTTTCTCTTTCAGAAACTCAATTGCTTCGTCCCTCGCTTCCTTGACGATAGTTAATTGCTCTGCAAATCTTGGCGGGATAGTGCTTCCCGTGTAAGCGCACCAAGTTATGTCGGCATAGACGGCTTTCGGGTTATCGGCGACCTTGCCGAAAATGTCCAGCAAAACAAAGTCTCCCCAACCTATGGGAGCGCTTTGCTCTTTCGTGGGAAAATAGTGCGGATTGGCGCTGTTGCTCATCACTGCCACGATTGGCGGATGGCTTGCTGTCAAGCCTTCCTCGCTCATCCGCTCCAGCAAAAACTGTTGAACTTGCCACTCTGTCATCGTTTTACCGTTCAAGAGAGCATCAGCGATGAAACTGAACGCCTCATCTTTCAGTTGCAGCAATTTTTGTGCTGCCTTTCGGTGAAGTTGCAAACCTTCCTCGTCAACCCGTCCCAAAACCCAATGAACCAAATCCGCCGATGAAACAATTTCAACGCCGAAACTTTGAAGCAACTCAAAAGTCCCAGCATCAACGAAAGAGACCATTGGCAACTGTCCCTTTGGCGAATATTCCAATGCCAACTTTCTCACACTGGAGAGCAATTTTCGCAACTGGTCAATCAATTCTTGCCTTGAGCCGTAACTTGCCAATGAACCTTGAAGGCTTTCAAAGAAGTTGAGTTCAAGTTTCGGGACAAGCCATTTGGGTTCGCCTTCAGCGGGGATTAGGCAGAACCAAGCCCTCGTGGGGTTGTGGGGTAAATTGACCAAAGCGTTAGCGATTTGGTTTCTCCCCCTGAAGTCCCAAATCAACCAACCGTCAAGTCCAAACTGCCTGACGGCTTGCTGACATTTTATCCAATCCATGCCGTCACACCAACCCATAGTGTTCGTCAATGGCTCTTTGGTAGCCGTCAATGCGACTTTCAAGGACATCTTCAACTTTGACGGGTTTGTTGGCTATTTGGGATTCGCACATGGCAAAGGCTGTCGCCAAATCTTTCAGACCCTCTTCGCCATTTGCTTCTGGGCTTTCGTTTTGCTCAATCGCTCTAAACCAATCCCACTTTTCCAGAGTGAAAGCATCCCTGATGCCCATTGGGAACAACTTTTCCTTGTCCTGTTCTGAAGCGTTGGCTTCAAAGAAATCGCTCACTGAAACATCTTTGCCTTCTTCCAACTTAAGCCTTTCTCCAATGATTGAGCCTTTTGTCCCGAAGAGGCAAATTGGAGCGCTGACTCTTCCGCCATGACCGCTCCAACTGAAACTTGCTAAACCGTAAGCGCCATTTTTGAACTTGCAAAGCGCCATGAAAGTATCGTCAGCGTCAGGTTGAACTTGCTGTAGGATTTTGCCTTGCTCGTCACGAATGTATCGGGTTGGCTCAAGGATTGGAGTGTAAGCGAAAATTTCGTCAACATCGCCACACCAATAACGAGCCAGATGCCAAAGGTGAACGCCGATGTCAATAGTTGCGCCTCCACCAGCAATCAACTTCAAGTGCCTCCAAGGAGTTTGAGCGACAACTTTGTCGGGCGACCAATCGCTCCCGAAACTGAAAGCGTGAAAGGCTCTAACTTCGCCGATAACACCTTGCTCCAAAATCCATCGGACAATTCGGTTCAGTTTCCCATATCTTACGCTTTCCGCCACCATCAGCACTTTCCCGCTTCGCTTCGCCGCTTCAACCATCAATTTCCCTGCCCTGACAGAAACAGCCATCGGCTTTTCAACTTGAACATGTTTGCCAGCATTCAACGCCTCAGTTGCGATTTCATGGTGAGTGTTGACGGTCGTGTAAATGTCAACCAAGTCAACTTCAGTTTCGTCAAGCATTTGCTGCCAACTGGTGAAAATTTCGGGCAAGACATCATCGTGTATGTCGCTGACATAAAGGTGAGGTTTGCCCAAAGGGTCTGCAGGGTTGGTCGTCACAGGGGTTCTTGGCGGAGGTCCTTCACCTCGCTTGCGGAAGCGCAAAGCATCTTCTTCTTTCCGAGCGACTAAAGCGACTATGCGGAAATTTTTGATGCCCAAATCCCACAGGTTTTTGTATGCGTGCAAGTGGGCTGGCATGATGCGACCGCATCCGACCAAAGCGACCCTCAACATGATACTTACACCGCCCCAATTCAAAAAGGGGCAAGGCAAAAATGCCTCACCCCTTTGCGGTTTTCAGGCATCAATCGTCACTGACCAAACTGAACCTTAAAGCGAGGTGCGTTCGGAGCAACTTTCCTGACTTCCTCGTAACGGGAAGCGACATCTTCCCAGTCCAAGTTGCGGAAGAAAGCGTCCAAGTAGCCACCTTTGTTCGTCCCGAAGTCAATGAAGTAAGCGTGCTCAAAGACATCACAAGCCAAAATTGGCGTTGCGTTCCAGACGGGGAAAGTATTTTGCTCATCGCCAATGTAAATCATCAGGCGTTCAAAGTCATAATCCCAAGCGAGCCACGACCAGCCGCGAGCAGCAATAGCCGTTGCCCGAAACTCTTGCATGAAGCGCTCGTAGGAGCCGAAGTCTTTTTCAATCTGTTGTCGCAGTTCCGCTGGTGGCTCTCCACCTTTTCCTCCGAGGTTACTGAAGTAGAGTTCATGGTTTTTAGTTCCGCCGATGGCTCTTGTGAGTTCAACTTTAAGGACGCGAATTTGGCTGTATGTCGGATTTGGCTTTGGTGGTGTGAGTTCTTCAGGTGGTAACTTTTCAATCAGCGACATGATTTCGTTGAACTTGGCGACATAGCCTTGGTAGAGTTTGTAGTGCTCTACCATTGTCTTCTCCGAGATTCCTTCCATCGTATGCAGTGATGGCTTAATCTTCGCCCAATCTTTCGCTTGCAACGGTCTAAAAGGCATAACGACATCCCTCCTTTGGTTTTTTCAAAGTGATGGCTTTACGCTATCACCACAAAAGTTTAATGCAGCAATTCTCACGAAGTTACCCCTTTGGATTTTTTCTTGCGATGAGCAATTGCAAGGGGTAAGTGGTCGGCACACTTCTCACTTGCTCTCCACCAGCGATGGCTGCAAATGAGGCTTCATTTCCCTAAACCCTTCCTTGACTTCCCAAATGGCAATTGAAGGGAAGAAGCGGGCAAAAAGCAAAAGCAACAGCATAAAACCTGCAAACCAACCTGCAGTGATGGCAACCTCAACCCAAGACGGGAAGTAATGGAACTTGCCCCAAGGCAAAAGCGGGTTCAAGTTGCTCGGGACGATGATGACATATCGCTCCAACCACATCCCGACATTGATGAGAAGCGAGACGATGACGAGGTTAGGAATTGTCCTCCACTTCCTAACTGCAAGAATGAACAAAGGAACGATGAAGCACAAGGTGAACATGACCCAGAACATCAAAGAGAAGCGTCCGATAAATCGCTCAAGGATGATGCGAAGTTCCGCTGGCTCGTGAAGGTAAATGGTGAGCAAGTGCTCAACGAACATGGCGTAGAACCAGAAGCAGGTGAGGGCAAGCAAAAAGGCTGCTATTCTGTCAAAGTGCCAATCAGTGACCCACCTTTCAAGCCCAAAGTATTTGCGAACGGCAGCCATAACGACAATGACGGTAGCGATACCGCTGAAAATCGCTCCCAAAACGAAAAAGGGTGGCAAGATGGTCGTATGCCAACCCGGCTTGAAAGTAACGGCGAAGACGAAGGAAACATTGGTGTGGACGGAAATCACGATGACGAACAAGAGAACGCTCATGACGGTCATGATCGTTTCTAAGATGTGCCATTGCCTTTCAGTGCCCGTCCAGCCCAAAGACAAAGTCTTGTAAAGCCAGCGCTTGAAAGGTGAAGCGTTTTTGAGCCTGTCACGGGCAAGGGCAATGTCAGGGATGAGAGAAAGGTAGAAGTAGAAGCAACTCGTCGTCAAGTAGGTTGAGATACAAATGATGTCCCACAGGATAGGCGATGTTCCATGTGGGTGCTTGATGATCATGAAAACTCGGTCAGGACGACCCATGTCAACAATCGGACACAAAGCACCGAATGGCAAACTGAAAACGGTCACCGCTTCCGCCATACGGGTGAACGGACGACGCCACTCAACATTGGCGATGCGAAGGATTGAACTTATGAGAGTTCCTGCATGGCTTATGCCGATGAAGAAAACGAAGTTGACGATGTAAACGCCCCAGAAGACAGGGGCGTTGAGACCTGTGACAATTAAGCCATGCCACAACTGAGTTGACCAAGCAAACAATGCAAACAAGAAAACAGCGGCAAGGAAACCGCAAAGAAGGTAGTATTCTCTGCTTGGCTTTGTGACAAGCGGACGAAGGACATCTGTTTCAACTTGCTCTTCAAGGGAGAGAATTTCTTCATCAACATTCGCGGTGTTGTTTGCGTTTACGATACCTTCACGCTTGTGCATATTCTCATCCCTCCGACAAGTAGATGACTTTCGGGTCTGTGCCCAATTCTTCAAGCAACCTGAAAGCCCTTCGGCTGTGGGCTAATTTGCTGACTTCGCTTTCAGGGTCATTGAGGTCGCCAAAGTAAATGGCTTTCGCTGGGCAAGCCTCAACGCACGCAGGCACATAATCTTCTGCCTTGAACTCTCGCCCTTCAGCCTTCGCTTTCTCACGGGCAATTTGAAGCCTGTGATGACAGAAAGTGCATTTTTCAACGATGCCTTTGTATCGGACGGCTACATCGGGGTTGAAACCTTTGGGAATAGGCTGCGGAAAATCGGGTTCGCTCCAGTTGAAATACTTGATGGTGTATGGGCAGTTGTTGACGCAGAATCGGCAACCGATGCATCTTGGGTAAATCTGGGCAACTAAGCCTTCAGGGTTCTTGTAAGTTGCGCTGACTGGGCAGACATAAATGCAAGGAGGGTCGTCGCAGTGCTGGCAAAGCATCGGTAAAAGTCTCGCTTTGATGTTGGGATACTCGCCCTCAACCATCGGCAAAAGGTGCATCCACCTGATTACCCTGCTCTGTTCAGCCAATTGGGCGTTACCCAGCATCATGTTGTTTTCAACGGAGCAAGCAACCACGCAAGCGCCACAACCTGTGCATTTGTCAAGGTCAATGACCATGCCCCATCGGTGTTTACGACCGTTTTCACCTTCGCCATGTTGCGAAGTCTTTTCGCTTTGTTCGGCAGCCAGTTTACGCTTGGACATCAAAGTCCCAAAGGCTGCCGTCAATGCCCCAAGCAAGCCCAAAACTTTTCGCCTCAGCCAACCGCTTTGGCTTTTCGCATTTTCAGCGAATTGGCTGCATTCGCATCCTTGAGTTTGCGTTTGGCTAACACAGCAACTTGAGCGGTTTGGTTTGCTCACGAAAAGCAGTTCGTCAACTTCAAAAGCGACACCGTTATTTTTTTGTTCCATCATGCTCTTCCCCCTTTGGATAAGCGAACGAGGGTTAACTGCCACAAAGGTTGACCCGTGATTTCGTCAAGGACTTTCGGGACGATGGAAGCAGGATTTGAGCCAACTCCTTGAGCCCAACGACCATAGGCTGTGTGACCGAGACCAAGGGGCATCGCCACCACATCTTTTGGTATCCCGACATTGAACTTGGCTCGTGCTCTCACTCGCCCTATAGGCGAAATAACCCAAACAAATTCGTCTTCCACAATTCCAAGTTCTTTCGCCGTTTCAGGGTTGAGTTCAACCCAAGTGTGCCAGCGTCGCTCGCTCAGGTATGAACCTGCTATGCCCTGAAGGTAAGGCAAGTGAGCGCCTTCTCCGTTTTGGAAAACAAGCGGGACGAACAAGTAAAGGTGCATCGGCTCTGAAGTCCCGTTGCCCGCTGGTGGTGCAGTAGCGAGCCTGACTTCCTTTTTGAGTTCGCCGAGAAATTCTGGGTCTTCAACATGAGGCAAGCAGGCAAGGTCGCTAACTCGTTCGCCTAACTTCTGCCTCAAAATTTGCGAGTAGAACTCAAACTTGCCCGAAGGTGTGTTGAACTTGGAGGTAACGACAAACTTTTTGTCAACCCAACCCCCAACAGCAGCAATACTTCTGAACCATTTGTCAAGGGTCGGCTTAACCTCTTCCTCAATCCAACTTTCCTCTTCCTCAACTGGTGGCTCGCTTATGGGCTCACCTCGCCCCGACTCAAACAATCCTTTCAGGCTTTCCTTTATCGCTTCATCAACGCTGTTCCAAGGGAACGCTTCAGCGACTGTCCCACCTATCGCCTGCGCCAACTTTATCAACACATCTCCCGCATTTTTCGTGTCGTAAAGCGGTTCAACCACTGGCTTGCTGACGCTGAGAACGGGAGTGCCTTTCAATGTCCTTGTGGCTAATGCGTGCCAGTCTTCAAGGGTGGCATGGAGCGGAAGGATTATGTCGGCAAGCATGCTCGTCTCGTCCATGAAACTGGTCATGCTGACAACGAGGGGGATTTTACGAACTGTCTCAAACCATCGGTTCAAATCGGGGCTGAGAAAAACTGGGTTTGCCCTGTGAAGGATGAGGGCTTTGACTTGATAAGGCACATTGTTGTTGAGCAAGGCGTCGGGTATCTGCTCAGCGACGGAGTTAGCGAGCGGAAACAGTTTTTCTTCGGATTTGTCAAGCCTTCGGTTTGAAAGTCCATTGCGGGCAATTTCGTCTTGTGGGCAAGGCGGGAGCACAAATGGGGAGAAAGCGGGCAGCGGAATTATTCCGCCCTTGACGCCTATGCTCCCGACCAAAGCATTGAGCGCCATGACTGCCATTTGGTCGTAAAAGCGGGTTCGGTCAGCGAGAGCGATTGAAGGCTTCTTTTCAGCAAACTCATGAGCCAACCTTCGGATGGTTTCAACCTTTACGCCAGTGAACTTGCTGATCCTTTCTGGGTCATAGTCTTCAAGGACGAGGGACTTAAAGCCACGATGGATGTTGCCTTCTGCGTCTTTGAAGTCCTCAAACCCGAAAGTTTGAGTCGTCACAAAAGTTTTGTCGTAAAGCCCTTCAGCCACGATTATGTGAGCCATGCCGAGAGCAAGCGCTGCTTCAGTGTAAGGCTTGACAGCAATCCACTCATCGGCTTTAATGCCAGTGACGGACATATGGGGTTCAATGTGAACGATGCGGACACGCCTGTCGGGTTTACCACGCCTCAGTTTCGCATAAGCCCTCGTAGCCTCAACGGGCGAAGGGAAAGATTGAAGCCAGTCAAATCCGAAGGAAATGATGAAGGCTGCATCTTCAAGGTCAAAAGTGAAATCCGTTCCCATCATCGCATAGGAAGCGTCAACCATCCCTTTGCCGAAACTCCAACCAACTTCAATGAAGTTTGGTGTCCCGAAAGCATTGGCAAAACGCTGGAGCAGCAATCGTTCAAAGTTGGAGTTCGGGTTGGTCAAAATCATGAGCGAGTTTGGTTCGCCTTGCGAACGAATTTCTTTCAACTTGCCAGCAATTTCACCTATCGCCTCGTCCCACGATATTGGCTTCCAATCGCCACTTCCCCTTTCGCCCCTTCGCTTGAGTGGAGTTTTGACCCTGTCTGGATGGTAAAGTTCCTGAACGAGCGCAAAGCCTTTAGGGCAAAGAGAACCCTGACTGATGGGATGGTGCGGGTTGCCCTTTATTCCCACAGCCTGCCCTGCTATCACTCTAACCAAAGCACCACAACCAGCATCGCAGCAACCGCAAACTGTCGGAAGGAAATTCTCTTCGCCTTGAGGCTTAACCCTCGGCTCTCTCATCCCAATAGGGGACGGCAAAAGTTTCTGAATCCAAAGCGGGAGCGTCGCTGCAGTCCCAGAAATCGCTCCCCACTTGAAAAAGCCACGCCTGTTGACTTTTATCTCGTTCAACATGTCCTTCATGTTCTTCATGACTTCGCTCACTCTCCTCGCATTCGCAACAACCGAGTTGACACAAAATCGCAAAAGACCGTGCGATGATAAGGGAAAGCAAACTTATCGGTGGCAGGCATTGCAATCGGTAGTGACATTCTTTTGCTCATGGCAGTTGATGCACCACTGCATCTTGCGGACATTTTCGTTGTAAGCGAACATTTGAGGGTAAGTGGGGATTGGGAACAAGGATTTGCTGACAGGTTCTGTCATCTTGTCAACACCGACATGGCACTCAGTGCATTTGAGTTTGCCCAAAGTGACATGGCGTTGGTGGGAGAAGTAAACCCAATCGTGAAGCCGATGGACAACATTCCAAGGTATTTCACGACCTTTGGCGATGTATTCCTTCTTGAGCAACTCGGTCATTTCCCTCATCGCTTTGTTGTTGGGATACTTGGGCATCTCGGCTTCGTGGCATTCAACACACTCTTGAGCCTGAGGTATCCCAGCGAATTTGGCGTGGTCGGCGAAAGGATGACAGTTAATGCACTCCCAACCTGCATCAACATGCTTTTTGTGGTTGAAGGGCAACGGCTGTTCAACTCGCTTCTCACGAGCAGGGACGACAACTGCCAGCAAAGCAACGAACAAAGCGCCAGCAGCAAACTCCAAAAGCACGACAAGTTTTCGCATCGTTTCATCAACACCTTCCTTGCCTAAGCGTGCTAACGAAAGAACAACAAAAATTAACAATGTGCAGCCGAATCCATCCTAACTTCAACTTTCCCGTATTGGACAATTGGCTGCGAAGCACTTTCGTAATTGCCTACTTTCAATTCCACAAGCGAACCGCCAACATTATAGCAACGCATGTCTGAGGTGTAAATATGGGTTTGATGTTCGTCAAATTTGTGGGTGAGGCATAAAATTCGTGAGGATGTGGCTTCTGCTGAACTTTGAGCGCAGTTCACTACGCAAAGGAGGGCATGGACAAGTGAGGGAAAGTTTCAAGGAAGTTTTGAAGCAAATTGATAGTTTGAGACGAAAACCAGTTCGCTTGCGGGAGAAAGCGATAACGATGGCTCACGGTGCTGGAGGGAAAGCAACCCATGACCTTGTGTCAGCAGTTTTTCTTGAAGCCTTCCGAAACCCTTTGCTTGAGAAACTTGAAGACCAAGCAACTTTTGAACTCAATGGAACGAAGTTGGCACTTACGACTGACGCTTTTACCGTTTATCCGCACTTCTTCCTCGGAGGCGACATTGGCTGCCTTTCGGTTCACGGGACGATAAACGACTTGGCAACAGCAGGTGCGAAACCTCTGTTCATCGCTGCCGCTTTTTTGCTTGAAGAAGGTTTCCCGATTGAAGACTTAAAGCGCATCGTCGCTTCTATGGCTGAAGCCTCTGAAAAATGCAATGTCCAAATCGTTACGGGTGACACGAAAACTGTCCAACGGGGCAAAGGCGATGGCGTTTACATTGTGACGACAGGCATCGGCATTGTTGAGCATTCTGTGAACCTTTCAATAGCCAATGCTCAACCCGGCGACAAAGTGATTTTGTCGGGGACAATCGGCGAACATGGCGTAGCCGTCATGATCGCTCGTGGCAATTTGGAACTTGAGGCGAAAATTGAGAGCGATACTGCGCCTTTGTGGGACATGGTTGATAGGGTTTTGAAAGTTTGCACAAAAGTTCGTTGCATGCGCGACCCAACGCGAGGTGGCGTTGCAACAGTCCTCAACGAGATCGCACAAGCCTCACAAGTTTGCATCCGAATTTACGACGAGGCAGTTCCTATCAGACCAGAAGTTCGCGGCGCTTGCGAAATTTTGGGCATTGACCCTCTCTATGTCGCTAACGAAGGCAAAATGTTGTTCATCGTTCCACATGAAGAGACCGAATTGGTTTTGGCAACTTTGAAACGACATCCGCTGGGAAAGGATGCTGCCATCATTGGGCAAGTTGAAGAAGAGCCAAAAGGCATCGTTTTGCTTGAAACAGGCATCGGAGGTGCAAGAGTCCTTGACATGCTCACAGGTGACCCGTTACCGAGAATTTGCTGATCAAAAGCAGGTGGACAAATAGCCAGATAGGCGAATAGATGCAAAAACCAGAGCGCAGTATAATTTGCAGTAGGCGGTAAAAGCGAAAAGTTTAGGAGCGCGATGTCAAAATGCATAGGCTGTTTTTGCTAACGCTACTCTTCAGCGGTTCGTTGCTGTGGTTGTTGGGTTGTGGGCAAACGAGTCTTTCACCTGCCCATAGAACTTCAACAACCTTTGCATCATCTTTAGGACCGCCAGCATCAGTTCAAACAAGACGAATTTCAAGGGGGCAAGGAGCAATGGAGCAAGTTCGGGTCTATGTGGGCACATACACGGGCAAAGGTAGCAAAGGCATTTATGCCTTTGAGTTCAATTTGCAAACGGGCGAAGCGACAAAACTAAGATTGGTCGCTGAGACGATAAATCCGTCTTTCCTTGCCATTCACCCCACTGGTAGTTTTCTCTATGCCGTCAACGAGATTTGGGAAAAAGGAGAGGAAGGGAAAATCAGCGCTTTCGCCATTCAACAGGATGGCAATTTGCAATTTCTCAACCAGCAACCATCAAAAGGTGTCGGTCCATGTCACCTGACTGTTGACAAAACTGGCAAGTTCGTGCTGGTAGCAAATTACGGGAGTGGAAATGTCGCTGTCCTGCCCATTTTGCCCGATGGGCGCTTGGGTGAAGCGACATGTTCAATTCAGCATGAAGGTAAAAGTGTCAACCCGCAACGACAAGAAGGACCACATGCTCACTCAATCAACCTTGACCCAGCAAACAAATTTGCCATCGTCGCCGATTTGGGCATTGATAAGTTGCTCGTTTACCGATTTGATGCAGCGAAGGGGATTTTGGAGGGGAAAGACCAACCATTTGCAACGACGGCGCCCGGCGCTGGACCACGCCACATCGCTTTTCACCCCAACGGCAAATTCGTTTACGCCATCAACGAACTCAATTCAACAGTGACCGCTTATCTCTACGACGCTGCTAAGGGAATTTTGACTGAACTTCAAACGGTTTCAACTTTGCCCGACAAATTTTCAGGCACAAACACAACTGCTGAGGTTCAAGTCCACCCTTCAGGTCATTTCCTTTACGGCTCAAACCGAGGTCACAACAGTATAGCGATTTTCAGGATTGAAGAGGCGACAGGAAAATTATCAGCCCTTGGGCATCAACCAACTCAAGGCAAAACTCCCAGAAACTTCGGCATTGACCCGACTGGAACTTACCTCTTTGCCGCTAACCAAGACAGTGACAATATCGTGGTTTTTCGCATTGACCCTCAAACGGGCAAGTTAGAGCCAACAGGTCGCATCATTGAAGTTCCAACACCTGTGTGCGTGAAGTTTTTGCCTTTGGCGAAAGTTTCAGAGTTTTGAACTTTGAGCAACTGCTACTTCTTTTCAGTGCTCTCTCCCTTCGCCTTTTTGTCTTCTTCAGAATGCTCCGAACTTTCCGTCACTGCCCTCAAGCCTTGCTCGGCAAGCAAGTCTCTGTATCGCTTTAAGTCGGCGAGAAGTTGTTCCAATCTGGCAATCAATTGGTCAAGGACAGCAATTCCATGAGTTGCCTCGTAAACTTCAAATTCACCCAAAGCAACATATCGGTCGCTCCCGTGGTTGCTCAAGATGCGAAGTTTGACGAAACGGGCTTCGGTGGGGATGAAGTAAAACTCTTGGCGCTGCTTTTCGTTGCGAAGGGTTCCAATGAGCACCAACTTCCAAGTCGCCTTATCGTAGTCAGGGTCGGTTGTGACCCAAATTTCAAAGTCGCGGGCTGCTCGCCCAATAAAGGTTGGGTCGGGGATTGTTAGGTCAAGGACGACTTTGTTGATAAGTTTTACCTCGCGGTTGCGAAATGCGAAAATGATTTCCTGAGGGAACTTTGCTTCTTTTGAAGCCCAACCGTTTGTGCCTGTTTGAGGCATCCGTCCATCCCAAACTGTGCCATCAATCAAGTTTTTGATGCTCCAATTTTCTTCGTCCAATTGGCTCGTGAATTTGACAATTGTCCCCCCATTTGCTGCAGCGACTAAATTTACTGTGCCAGAAAGCACCAAAGGCTTTGAAGGTTGCTTCTGATGAGTTTGAGCAGAAAGGTAACCCATCATCATAGCCAGCAACAAATTAACCCAACGCATGCTCAGATCACCCCTTGCCATTATTTGCTTCATTTGATTATTGCCAAGCCTAAAGTGTAAAGCAACCAAAAACAGTTGGGATTTCCCATTGACCTTTTGCTTTTGAGTGTGTCAAGATGAAAATGGCACAAAGTTCGTGGAGGCGATAGAGATGCCAAAAACTGAGCCTTCATTGGTTGGCGCTTTGATTTTGCTTGTCATGATTGCTGGTGGTGTAACGGGTTTAATGTGGGAAATTTTTGTCTTCGTTAGGAAGAGAACCATCCTCTCACCAGCAAGGTTCGCTTGGCGCATCGTCACTTGGCTTCTCATTATCGTCGTCTTCTTCGGCATGTTCGCTGGCTTATACTTGTTCCAACCTACTGACCCTAAAATTGCCATTCGCTATTGGTCTTTCTTTCTCGCCTTTGCATTTTTTGTCGTTGCATTTTTGGTTGTTTCAGCATACCGAGATTGGCGCTGGCTTATGAGTGAGCAATTCAGGCAAAAGGTTGAACTTTACCACCAACTCGGCGAAGAATTGAGAAAACTGTCTCGTGAGAAACCTTCGCCTAAGGAAGATGCTCATGAGCAATGATGCTTTTTGGATGAGAAGGGCTTTGAGGCTCGCAAGGAAAGTCGTCGGTTGGACTTCGCCAAACCCGCCCGTAGGCGCCGTCATCGTGAAGGGCAATTCCCTCATTGCCGAAGGCTGTCACGAAGGCGCAGGAAAGCCCCACGCTGAAGCCGTCGCTTTGGCAAAAGCGGGCAAAGAAGCCGAAGGCGCAACGCTCTATGTGACTTTGGAACCTTGTGACCATTACGGGCGAACTCCTCCTTGCACTCAAGCCATAATCGCTGCGAAAATTCGGCGCGTCGTTGTCGGAACAGTTGACCCAAACCCAATTGTCAACGGGAGTGGAATTGCTCGGTTAAAAGAAGCAGGAATTGAAGTAACCGTCGGCGTCCTTGAAAAGGAAGCGAAGGAACTTATCGCACCTTTCGCAAAATTCATCACGCAGCGAATTCCCTTCGTGACTTTGAAACTGGCGATGAGCGCTGACGGTAAAATCGCAACGAAAACACGAGAGTCAAAGTGGTTGACAGGTGAACTTGCACGCAAATTTGCCCACAGGCTTCGCCACGAACATGACGCAGTTATGGTCGGTGTTGGGACAGTTCTTGCCGATGACCCACAACTCAATGTCAGGTTTGTTCGCGGAAAAGTCAAGCAACCTATTAGGGTCGTCGTTGACAGTCAAGCAATGACACCACCGACAGCGAAAGTTATCCGCTCGGCAAATTCACCTTGCATTATCGCAGTAACTGAAAAAGCACCGACGGAACGAATTGAGCAATTGAGCAACGCTGGTGCTGAAGTTTGGAGATTGCCATTGGATTCAAATGGGCAGGTTGATTTGTTTGAACTGCTGAAGCGGTTAGCAGAACGAGATGTCGTCAGCCTTTTGGTTGAAGGTGGCAGTGAACTTTCAGGTTCTTTCCTGAAGCAACATCTTGTTGACCGCGTTATCTTTTTCATTGCGCCTTTGCTCATCGGAGGTCGCAACGCAGTGCCAGCCATCGGTGGCGAGGGGTTTGAAAAGTTGAGGGATGCAGTTCGCCTCAGTGAGGTCAAATTCCGCAAATTAGGCGACGATTTTGTCTTGATGGCGAGTGTGGAGAAGGCTTAGTGCCTGTCCGCTCGCAAGGAAAGGAGCGTGATAGCGATGGAGAAGGGAGCCATCAAGCGAGTGGTGATGATAGAACCCCGTTCGCCTCGCTTCCATGTCTTCAACTTCGTCAAGTTGCCGCGATTAGGTTTACCTATTTTGGGGGCGATTTTGAAGCGGCGCGGGCATGATGTGACTATCTTCTGCGAAGATATCGCTCCCATTGACTGGAACGAAGCAGCCAAAGCCGACATCGCTTTCGTCTCAACCATCACTTGCACTGCGCCCCGAGCCTACGAAATTGCCCGATTTTTCAAGGAACGCAACATCCCTGTCGTCATGGGTGGACCGCATCCGACTTTCTTGCCTGAAGACTCACTGCAACATTGCAACTATGTCGTTCGGGGAGAAGGTGAAGAGACGGTTGTGGAGTTGCTTGACGCACTGAACAACGGCGTGAAACCATACGGCGTTGCCAGCGTTTCATTTTGCGACAACGGCGAAATTGTTCACAACCCACTTCGTCCGCTGGTTCAAGATTTAGATTCGCTCCCGTTTCCTGACCTTTCCCTCATTCAAGGCAAGGAACGAATTTCCGTCACACCAATCTTGACATCGCGCGGTTGCCCTTACGATTGCACCTTCTGCTCGGTCACACAAATGTTCGGTCACAAATTCAGGCGCAGAAGCGTTGAAAGTGTCATGGATGAGTTGCGACTTCTCAAGCCGAGAAGCGTTTTCTTTTACGATGACATCTTCAATGCCGATAGTGAGCGGATGATGGCTTTGCTTGAGTCAATGCTGCGGGAGGGGATAACGCCGGATTGGAGCGCTCAATGTCACACCCACCTTATCCTGAAGCAGCGAGATTTGTTACCGCTGATGCGACGGAGCGGTTGTTTTGCCCTTTACTTGGGCTTTGAATCTGTCAACCCAGCGACCTTGAAGGAATACCGAAAGCGCCAAACGGTTGAGGAAATTCGCGAGGCAATCAGGTTGTTGCACCAGCACGGCATCATGGTTCACGGCATGTTCGTTTTCGGTGCGGACACAGATGACTTGGCGACCTTCAAAGAGACCGTAAAGTTTGCGCTCCGAAACCGAATTGACACAGCCCAGTTCCTTGTCTTGACGCCCGTCCCCGGAACTCAACTTTACAAGCGGCTTGAAAACGAAGGGCGAATTTTGACGACGGACTGGCGATACTACGATGGTCACCATGTCGTCTTCAAACCGGCGAAAATGTCACCTATTACTCTTCAGTTGGCTGCAATTAAGGCGATGCGTATCTTTTACAGCATCACAGCAATTGCTCATTACAGTATCGCCATCTGCGATTGGGTTCATGATGTGGCGAAGGCTTTTTTGCCGATGCTGAAAGGCAAATTGGCGGAATTCATTCGCCGACTTTTCCACACTCGCGAACTTGTCTCGGTGGCGATGAGGCTTTACGGTTGGTGGCAATTGAAACTCTTCGCAAAGTGGCAAAGGCAGTTTGTCAAGTGGCTTGAAGAGCAATGGAACACCTTGCAACGAATCCGAGAAACTAAACCGCCCACTCTGGCGGATGAGAAAACCGAGGCGTGAAGGGGTGAGGAGAGTATGGATGTGCGGGAGTGCTTGAAGACGAGGCGAAGCATCCGAGCCTATCAGGACAAACCTGTGCCCAAAGAAATCATCGCCGACATCATTGATTGCGCCCGAATGTCACCATCGGCAGTCAACATCCAACCTTGGGAATTCATCGTTGTGACCGACCCAGAAACTCGCAAGAAGATCGCCGACCTAACCGATTACGGCAAGTTCATCGCTAACGCACCAGTTTGTGTCGCCGTTTTCTGCAAGGACACGAAGTATTACCTTGAGGACGGCAGCGCTGCGACGATGGCGATTTTGCTTGCAGCGTGGTCTTACGGGCTTGGGACATGTTGGGTTGCTGGAGACAAAAAGCACTACGCCGAGCCAATCCGACAAATTCTCGGCGTCCCCGAAGGTTACAAGTTGATCAGCCTGATCGCAATGGGCTATCCAGCGGAGCAACCGACGAAAGAAAAACGCCCGCTCAACGAAGTCCTGCATTGGGAGCGATTTGGGCAGCACTTTTGAAATTCGTCAGCATGCTTTGGCATTTCATCATCCTGTCTTGTGCCAGTCAAAGTAGTTTAGTTGGCGCTAAATTTTGCAGGGGCGTGAAATGCAATGCTTGAAGTTGGGATTGTCGGGTTGCCAAATGTCGGCAAGTCAACGCTTTTCAACGCTTTGACTAAGGCTCACGCTGCTGTCAGCAACTACCCCTTCTGCACTATTGAACCTAACGAAGCGATTGTTGCTATCCCTGACCTGCGACCTTACGAACTGGCGAAAATGGTTGGGCAGGAGCGAGTTGTGCCTGCAACTTTCAAGTTCCTTGACATCGCAGGTCTCGTCCGAAACGCCCACAAAGGTGAGGGTTTGGGAAACCAGTTTTTGAGTCACATTCGGGGCGTTGACGCAATTTTGCACCTTGTCCGTTGCTTCTCCGACCCAACCGTCGCTCATGTTGAAACAACTGTTGACCCCGTTCGTGATGCCGAAATCATTGAACTGGAACTTACGATGGCTGATTTGGAACTGGTTGAGCGTCGCTACCAACGGGTCAGCAAAGTCGCAATGAGCACTGGCGACAAAGATGCAAAGGTTGAGACCGCTTTGTTGGCGAAAGTCAAAGAGCACCTCAACTCAGGTCAACCATTGCGAACGATGAAATTGACGAAAGAGGAAAGAGAGGTGCTCAAGCCTTATCAGTTGCTAACCCTCAAACCGATGCTCGTTGTCGGCAATGTTGATGAAAACGATGAAAGCCATAAAGAATACTCTCAACTTCAAAGATGGTGTCAGAAAAAGGGCATCGTTTCAATTCCCGTCAACGCTAAACTCGCTGCGGAACTTGCCGAACTTTCTGACGAGGATGCAAAGGAACTTTCCGAACTTTACGGCTCAGAAGTTCAAGCCCTTCAACAAGTTGTGAAAGCAGCCTTTGATTTGCTCAATGCTATCACCTTCTTCACCTTCGTGGGCAAAGAGGTGACTGCATGGGTTATCACGAAAGGGACACCGATTGTCAAGGCTGCAGGTAAAATCCATTCCGACATGGAAGAAGGTTTCATCCGAGCCGAAGTTTGCCAGTTTGATAGGCTCAAAGAGGCAGGTTCATGGGAAGCAGTGAAAGAACGAGGTTGGGTTGAAATCAAAGGTAAGGACTACCAAGTTCAAGACGGCGATGTCGTAATCATTCGCTTCCATCCACCACATCACAGATGAGCAACAGGTTAGGTATCTTGCCAATCCAACTATGCCTAACATGATAGTCGTAATGAAGTTTTGGTCAGCAATGGTTAGCCTCTCTTCAATGGCGTTGTATTGCGCTTGGCCGATAACCGTCTTGGTCGTTCTTTTCTTGCCCCATGTTCGGGAAGCCTTCAGTTTTGAAAGGAGCAAGTCGTAACAGGGAAACCAATGGCAAAAGGTAAACGAGCAGCAAAGGTTTCTCACCATCCCTATTTCATCGGCTACCCTCTTAAGCCAATCGGCATAACTTCAACTGATGCATCAACTCAGCCTTTAAGGCTTTGCGGACTTTACCGATAGCACTGCTTTGGACTGCTTCATCAACCTTTCGCTCCATAACCAAAACATATTTGGCATAATCGGAAAGGGCTTTTTGCAAAACTTTGTCGTCATCAGGCACAAAAACGCGATGCAAACCATTTTGGATAGCGATAGCGACGAACCGCGCTTTGAATGGAGAGTCAAATTCCAGCACCTGCTCTCCAACGACGACTTTGCTTGGCTCAAACAAGTTGCCTTCCACCAAACGCACTTCACCTGTCGGCAAGTCCAGCCATTGTCCTTTAGTGGTTTGTGATACAAAATCTTCAGGAAAGATTTTTCGCTCACTGAGAGGGAAATCTGACAAGATGATTTCCTGCGCCAATTGCTCAATGCTGGCTTTGACAGCACTTTTACCTTTGGGTTGGACAGAAGCGGCTCGGTAAATCCGTTCGCGAACCAATGTGGTGACGGCTTCGTAAAGTTGTTGGCGAATTTGCTCTCGTTCCTTTCGGTCTGTGAATCCTATCGCTTCCAACACAACATTATCTAATTGCTGTCGGTCAGGTTGCTTCACTTCATCAAAAATTGGCAAGATTTTTCGCTTGCACATCTGCTTGAAAGTAGCAAGCAACTTGCGACGCTGCAACTTCGTGAATAACCTTGCCGTTGGAACAAGCAGATTTTTGAGTTGATAGACATTCGTGTAAATCGCACCCTCGCCCAAATTGACGATGCCTTCACACTCAATGAAAAGCGGGATAATAGTGCTGTTCAAATATGCAGCGTTGACTTGACAATCATCATCGCTGTAAAAGCGAATATAGAAAAAGCGCTTGTCAGCGAAAAGTTTGCGGTCAACGACGAAACAAGCAAAACGGTCGTGATAAGCATCAGACCATATCATATCAGGCTTCTCCCAATCACCCAAGTCCCACCAAGGTTCGCGTGCTTTGACAGTCGGGCGCAAATGAAACCCCCGTTGTTCACCGTAACGGATGTAATCCAGCAACTTTGTCCCACGCAATTTCCTTCGGCTGTCGTGGCAAAGGATGACTTTGAACTTAAGGTCTTTGGGGTCAACGATGATTCCCTCGCACTCGCGGGGCGACTTAATGATGGGCTTAAGATAGCGCGGCTCAATCCCCAACTCCTTTGCCTTTTCGTCGGTCAGGTAAAACCATTCGTTAGCGCCTGTCTTAATGCCAAAGCGCACATCAGCGATTTGTCTGAGTGGGACGAATTTGTCTTGGGCTTTTTCAAGGATGCGGAAGAAGACATCGGGCGCTCGCAGATACTTGCCCCATTTACTTCCGATGTAATTGCCTTGCTCATCCAAACCTTCATCCCAAAGGTCACTTTGGCGTTTGACGAATATACGAACCTTTGCATCCTCGTAGTGGCGTTTAGTTTGCTCAATTTTCTTTACCCAAGCATCAACTGTTCGCCACCGCTCTCCGTCCGTTGCACCTCCTTTCAAAGGTGGCAATAGGCGGTCTATGCGTTCCTTTAACTTCACGAACTTCACCAAGTTGCGTTTACGCTCATTTTCGTCATCGCATCGCTCCAATATGGTTATGCAAGTGTTAACAGCAGCATCTTCAAACCATCGTTCTATCGGTTCAATGATGGCGATGATTTTAAAGTGTTGAAGGAAGAAACGCTGCAAGTCACGCCCATATTCTACATCCAACCACGAATTTGAAGTGACCAAACCGATGCGCCCGCCGTTTTGTAAAAACTTAGTTCCATGTGTGAAGAAGTAGGCGTAAATTCCCGCTCTCTTGGACATCTTTACCTGCCCGTTGAAATCGGCGTGCAAAACTTCTTGCAGTTTCTGTTTCATCCCTTCCGATAACTCTTCCAACTCCTCCTGCCGAGTATAAGGTGGGTTACCCACGAAGGCAGTTACTTGAGGCAATGGAACTTCACCATCGGGCAGAATCAACTTCGTTTTGTTTGGATGGCAATCAAAGAAATCCCTTTGAAGGATGCGGGGATAAGCATAAGCGAACCTGACATCTTGGGCGATGAGATTGATAGTTGCCAAATGGGCTGGAATTTTTGCGATGTCTATCCCATAAAGTTGAGAAAGCAAGGTTGGATGGGTTTTTGTCGGGTCAAGATAACGCAAGCGGTGATAAGCGCGAACGAGGAAAGTGCCTGCACCACAGGAAGCATCCATCACCGTATCCTCAGGACTTCGGACACAAAATGCCAAAATGAAGTCAACGACATCGGAACGAGTGAAATGCTGCCCGAAAAGGTGACGCTCTTCAGAAGGGATGAGGCGTTCGTAAACGCGCCCGACAACATCATGGGGGATGCGGGTGTAATCAAACTGGGTCAAGTGGTCAGTGAAGGCTTGCAGGTGAGGCGTCATCTCGTCAGGGAAAGGCACTTCGTCTAAAATGCCAACCTCAAAGGCTGTCTCAAAATTGACCTGTTGGATGACATCGTGAAATCGTTCCCGAAGCATCTTTCGGATAGCGTCTCCTTTTAAGTCGTCAGGTATCTTCAGCGGAGGCAATTTGCCTGGATGGGCTTGACGAACGATTTCGTAAAAGAGCAAACGGTTAACCAACAAATAAGCCAGCAATCGCCCGCCTTGCCAAAAGCGTCGCTCGTCGGGCAAATATGGCAATTGCTGTTCAGCAAACCATTGACGCAATCGCCGGCGCAGGCTGCTGTCTTGCTGTTCAGCGTCTTTTAGGGCTTGAGCAAAAGAGAAAGCAAAGGCAGAAACATGGGAATACACAAAGTCAATAAACCGCTCATCCAACGGGATGGTCGGGAACAAGATTTCAGGACGCTTGGCAGCGTAAAGGACTTTGAGCCTTTGGAAAAGTTCCACTGACGCTGCTTGCAAGGCAGGTTTAATGAGAGGATATTGCGACAGGTCGGCGATGTTAGCGATGTGCCATTTTTGGCGCTGCCAGTAAAGGGGCGAGGTCCCAAACTCAGGAAACCATAGCACTAACTCGTTGACATTCCAAGTGACAATGAACTTAGCACCTAACTGAACGGCTTTGCTTGCGGCGTCGTTCAATAACCTAATGTCTTCGGCTGGGATATGTGGTCGCTTGAGTTCAAAGATGGCGAAGGCTTGTCCAACGCGATCGTAAAGCACACCGTCAGGGCGCTTACCTTCAGGCAAGCGGATATCTTGGTCAAAATCGCTAAAGGGGTAATGCTCAGGGTTGCATCTTCTCTCCTCTTCACAGAGAGTTTTGAGCCAATGCGTCACATCACCTTGAAAAGTCCATTCCGTCCGTTTCACTGCCATAAGTTTTATCCTGCCTCCTGCACCTTTTGAACGAACCCTTCCGCTTTTGGCATTTCACATTTTAGCCACTTTTGTCAGCAACCGAAAATTGTTCGCAAATGTTAGGCATTACTACAAAATCCTCTCCATCTCCCCCCAATTGTCTCCGACTTTGATTTCGGCGACGAGCGGGACGCGCAATTTGTAGACGCTCTCCATCTGGCGCTTGACAAATTTTGCGACTTCCAAAACTTGCTGCTCGGCAACCTCCAACACCAACTCGTCATGAACTTGCATTGTGATGTGTGCGTCGTAACCTCGCTCTTTCAAGCCACGCCAAACGGCAACCATCGCAGCCTTCATGATGTCGGCACTTGTCCCTTGCACGGGTGTGTTGATGGCTGCCCGCTGAGCAGCCTCGCAAATTCTCTGGTCAGGACTGTCAATCTCTGGCAAAAACCTTCTTCGGTTCATCAATGTTCGGACAAATTTGTTTTGGCGGGCAAAAGCGACTACTTGCTCAATGTAATCACGAACTTTTGGAAATCGTTCAAAATAGCGGTCAATGATTTGCTGAGCCTCCTCAGGTTCAATCCCCAATTGCTGCGCCAAACCGAAGGCGCTGATGCCGTAGGCGACCCCGAAGTTGAGAACTTTCGCTTTTCGGCGCATGTCTTCAGTGACCTCTTCAGGCTTGACACCGAAGATGCTGACTGCAGCCTGAGTGTGGATGTCCTCGCCACGCTCAAATGCTTGACAAAGCGCTTCGTCACCTGAGAGGTGCGCCAAAATGCGAAGTTCAATTTGCGAGTAGTCGGCGCTGATGAGCCGATAGCCTTTCGGCGCAATAAAGGCTTTGCGGATTTTTTTGCCCCAATCGCCCCTTGCGGGAATGTTTTGCAAGTTCGGCTCAGATGAAGCCAACCGCCCCGTTGCTGTTCCCGTTTGGTCGTAAGTCGTGTGGACACGGTGTTGTGAATCGGCTGCGCTCAGCAAACCTTCAATGAAAGTGCTGCGAAGTTTCTCAAGTTCACGAAACTCCAAGATGAGCCGGGCAATTTCGTGCTCCTTTGCCAACGCTTCCAGAACAGGCGCTGCTGTTGAAGGTTTGCCACCGGGAGTTCGTTTCGGCGCCGGCAACTTCAACCTGTTGAACAAAACTTCGGCAAGTTGCTGCGGCGAACGGATGTTGAACCGAACGCCTGCAAGTTGGTAAATTCGCTCTTCAATTTGCTTGCTCGCCCGCAGCATCTCGTCGCCAAGTTGGCGCAAGTAGTCAACATCAACGAGAACGCCATGCCGCTCCATGTCTGTCAGGACGAAAATGAGCGGCATTTCTATGTGCTCCCAAAGTTCCCACATGCCAACCTCTTGAACCTCATGCTCAAGCAAGGGTGCAAGTTCAAAAGTTGTCAAGGCAAGTTCGCAAGTTGATTGGGGACTGGGGATTAGGGACTGGGCACTGGCATCTTGCCAGTCAATTTGCCATTTTGTTGCAATTTTGCGTTCAACGGCAATGCGCTTCAACTCGTAATCGCTTTGACCGGGATTGAGCAAGTAGGCGAGAATTTCTGTGTCCTCAAAGCCATGTGGGTCGCGACCGATTCGTTCAAGTTCCTCTGCGTTGACCTTGAATTGGTGCAAAAGTTCTTTGAAGCCGTGAGCGACCTTGACAATTGTTGGATCAGTCAGCAACGCAAGTAAGCGGTCACGCAAGGTTAGTTGCTGAGTTGTTGGAGCAGCAAATAGCGAACCAACACCAAACGCTGCCAATCCTTCCTCGTCCCCCGTCCCACGCCCCGCGTCCCTCTCCGCAACATACGCCACTTCGTTGCCCCAAGCGATTGCGAACCCACGCAAAGAAGCAGCACGCCCAGAACCGACGATGTCAAGGGCAATGGCGGCGCGACCATGTTGTTTGATGGCGTTGTAAACTCCTTGCCACTCTTGCTCCGTAGATACAATGCGCCCTTTCACTGCCTGCTCTTCTCCGAGCAAATCTGTCAAACCCAAATCTTCAAGCAAAGTTCGCATCTCAAGCCTCAAGAGTGCTTCAGCGGTTTCTTTCGTTCGCAACCGCCATTTTTCAACGGCAAGTTCAGGCAAGTTCAGTTCAATAGGGGCATCGGTTTTGATGGTGGCAAGTTGCTTGCAAAGTTTTGCTTGCTCTGCGAACCTGACAAGGTTTTCTCGGATGCGTGGGACGGGAATTTGCAGGGCGTTTTCCAAGACGGCTTCAAGCGTCCCAAACTGTTGCAGCAATTCTTTCGCCGTCTTTTCACCAATGCCCGGGACGCCGGGCAGATTATCAGCGGTATCGCCAGCCAAACCTTTCAAATCGGGTATGCGTTCAGGTGGGACGCCGAATTCCTGCAAAACCCGTTGAGCATCATAGTGCTCTATTTCGCTGATACCTCGCTTTGGCATCAACACAGTAACCCATTCGTCAATTAATTGCAAAGCGTCCATGTCGCCGGTAACTAAAACGACTTGCAAACCTTTCTGGCGCGCCTTTTGGACGATCGCTCCCATCAAATCGTCGGCTTCGTAGCCGTCAAGTTCCAGAAAAGCGATACCCATCGTTTTGAGCAGTTGTTTAAGCAGCGGGACTTGAGGTCGGAAAGCGTCTGGCGCTTTGGCGCGAGTTGCTTTGTATTCGGCAAAAGCGCGATGGCGGAAAGT
>Ga0209289_100295_pt1 | contig 28922 bp, 22 predicted proteins | sample GXS110809BmetaG_FD_184121 | JGI IMG/M metagenome (GOLD analysis project Ga0209289, IMG submission 184121) | Hot spring microbial communities from Gongxiaoshe hot spring, China to study Microbial Dark Matter (Phase II) - GXS 110809B (SPAdes)... ...
TCAAAAAATTTTTGCAAAATGATGTAGGGCGTGGCTTCCACGCCACGCCGACAAATCCTATCGGTGCAGGACGGAGCCTGCGCCATATATGTCGGCACGGGACAGAGCCCGTGCCCTACATTCCGATAATTTTTTGAAGTGGACGAAACTCCAGCAAGATAGGTTCTAAGTCATGGGAAGATTTTGAGATGGTTACCCTAAGCCATGTCCCGTTCCATGTCACTTTGAACAAATGGGGGCTAAGGGAGACGAAAGGTTTCTTTAGTTTGGGTCGTTTCGCTTTTCCTTTTCGCTTTCGTTTCCTAAACTGATGGACGATGCCTGTGGCAGTTTTAAGGGCGCTGACGACCCATTGGCTGTGAAGCCCTTGAAATTGCTGGCGAAAGGGATGATACAAAGCAGCGTGGACAGAAGAGAGGCTTGTCTTCTTATTGGCGATGAGCCAATTGACCGCTTTCTGCTCCATGTATCTAACCTTCTCCATAAACTCCACTATTTTGGGGCGGTGACGGGACTTAAATTTTAGGCAGATGGTTGCCATAGCATCACCTATTTTAACGAAACGATGCTAACTGCGTAAGTCCTACCTTAGTTTCGCTACTTGCTTTTCGCCCTTTGCCCTCCCTTGACCAAAGACTCAAGCAGCGCCTTCGCTTTGATCATGTCGTCCGTCTGAGGCGGGTCAGGAACTTCACGCTCTATTGTCAGCGGTCCTTTGTAGCCGAGTCGCTTTAATGCAGCGACAAATTTGTCAATCCCAACTTCACCTTCTCCCAGTGGAACTTCCGTTCCGAGTTTGCCTGGCTCAGTTGGCCATTTGCCATCCTTGCAATGAACGCTCACGACATACTTTCCAACTTTTTTGAGAGCATCAATGGGATTGCCTGTGCCGTAGAGAATCATGTTCGCAGGGTCAAAGTTGATGTTCAGGTTTTTGCGACCGACATCGCGAATGAACCTGAGCAAAGTGTCGGCAGTTTCTTGCCCTGTTTCCAAACCGAAGGTCAAGCCCTTCGGCAGCAGGTAATCGCAAATTCGCCTCATCGTCTCAACGCAAACTGGATAGCGAATATCCGTCGGGTCTTCAGGGATGAAACCGAAGTGAGCAGCAATTCGCTTAACGCCCATTGCGTAAGCCCACTCAGCAATTTGGAGGGTTTTGCGAACTCGTTCCTCTCTGGTCTCTTCGGGGACATAACCAACGGTTCGCCTTACAGTTTCAATGTCGTCGTATCGCTCGCCTTCAAATCCGCAAAAAACCGTCGTGATGGTCACACCGGCTTCATCAAACATCCTCTTGACCTCTGCTGCTCCTTCCAAAGTCAGCAACTCATTTGGTGGAACACCAAGTTGAGCATTTTTGACCCCAACTTTTTTGCACTTCTCAACGCTGACTTTAGGGTCATGATGCACTCCCAACATAATTCCGACCTCAAAAGGTTTCACTGCCATCAAAACCACCTCCGTGTCTTGCAGCATTTAGCCGAAACAAATTTTGTCACTCGTCCAAAACCTGCGAAAGGGCTTACGGGTTTTACCTGACAGCAAATTTCGGAATTGCAAGGCATTTTTTCAACGCCGAAAACGCCCGCTAAAAGGTGGTGATGATGATGGACTTCAATCAACGACCCTTCACTGTGATTTGGGAAACGACTCGCGCTTGTGATTTGGTTTGCTTGCACTGCCGAGCGGATGCTATACCAGACCGAAACCCTTACGAGTTGAAAACTCAGGAAGCCTTCAGGCTCATTGACATGATCTGCGAGTTCGGTCAACCCTATCCGATTTTCATCCTCACTGGCGGTGACCCGATGAAGCGCCCAGACATCTTTGACATCGTTTCCTACGCAACTCAAAAAGGGGTTCGCGTCGCGATGACCCCATCGGCGACTCCTCTGGTCACTCGCGACGCGATAAAACGACTTGCAGAAGCAGGCTTAGTTCGGTTGGCGATCAGCCTTGACGGTAGCGCTCCCGAAATTCACGATAACTTTCGCGGCGTCAACGGTTCGTTCGCTCACACGCTCCGCATCATTGATTGGTGTCACGAGTTTGGCATTGAAACTCAAATTCACACTACGGTTACGAAACACAGCCTTGCCGATTTACCGAAAGTTGCCGACATGGTTGCGAAAATGGGCATTAAACTTTGGGCTCTCTTTTTCTTGATCGCGGTTGGACGCGCCGCTCGCCCTGAAGTCCGCAAACTTAACATTTCGCCTTACGATTTTGAGCGAGTGTTCAACTGGATGTATGAGTTGAGCAAATCCGCACCTTACGACATCACTCCACGCGAGGGTTACCATTACCGACGCGTTATGCTGCAGCGAAGAGCACAAGAGTTGGATGTGCCTGTTGAAGAGTTGCTGAAAGAGGTGTTGCAAAAATCGCTGCGACCGACGGATGTAGTTCCGTCAAAAGAGCGACCAAAAATTGTTCGTGCCCCTATGGGCGTCAATGACGGCAGGGGTGTTGTTTTCGTCTCCCATGTCGGCATAGTTCAACCCAGCGGATTTTTGCCTCTTGCAGGTGGAAGCGTTCGTGAAAAGCCAATTGCGGAAATTTACCGAAATTCACCTTTGTTCGTCCGTATCCGAGATTACTCGCAACTCAAAGGCAAATGCGGTGTCTGCGAGTTCAAGCAAATTTGCGGTGGTAGCAGGTCAAGAGCATACGCTGTCACAGGAGATTACATGCGAAGCGACCCATACTGCATCTACCGACCAAAGGCTTGGGGCAAGAGCAAAAGTGCGAAATTGGCTCAAGTGGCTTCTGGGTGAACGGCATTTTAAGACCATCGGGTAAAAATTGCCCACTCAATCGCCAGCACAATAAGAGCAAGCAAAATGAATAGCCACCACAAATCACGCCAAGTCACTTTCGCAGTTTGCGCTGCAACAGTGTGAGCACCCAAAGTGATGGTCTGCTTTGGAGAGATGTCAGATTCGTCAGCGTTGAGCAAGTTAACAGCAAATTTAGCCTTCAAGTTCCCCGACCGAATTTCGTAAACGCCAACTTTTTCTGTCGCCCGCAATGTGAGCAAGTTTTCAGTTGCATTGACAGTTTCCGACTTTCCTTCAGGGTAGCGAATTGAAACTGGCTGCGATGGCACAGTCAAGGTGACTACATTTCCAGCCTTCACAACGAACCCCTGCTCCCAACTTTGTCCTCCAACTGACCAGCGCAAAGCGTTGGCGATAAGGATAGGGAAGCCAACCCGCAAAGGCAAATCGCTGTCAAGCAAGTTGAAACCGATAAAAAGCCATCGTTTGTTCCTTCGCTCTCCTACAACGAGCAAAGGTGACCTTTTCCCATCGGCGATGCTTTTTGCCCAAGACGCAATTTCAACTTTCAGCGCCTTGTCAATCAGCACTGAACCCAAATCAACAAACCGCAAAACAGGATGCTCCCTCTCCCAAACGATGAACATCGGTTGATCGTCCACACCTACTTTACGAACGAATTCACCATCAGCAACACCGATAAGCCAAACAGCCTTTGCCTTGACAGGTTCGGGTTTCGTGCCATCAAAAACGACGACATCGTAACGACCATCTACTCCGCTGCCCTTCTCCGTTTCAGGAACTTTCGGAGATTTGTCAACGATGCAATCTGGTTCAAGGACAAGGGCTCGCTCAAGGAAAAAGTTGCCCGAACTGACAAGCAAAATTCGGACTGGTTGGCGACCGATGCCGACGAAGTTGATTTCATCATCGCTCGGCAAAACATCATCAGCGCATTCCCACTTCACTTTCACTTGTTTCACCGTTGCAGGAACTAAAACGGTTTCACCCACAAGTTGTTTCGGCTGCAAGGTCATTTCTTTCGCTGCGCTCAATTTCCCGTCTGTCATCAAACTCAGTGTGCCTTTGAGTGGTTTTGTGCTGAAATTTCGCAACCCGAAAAAGAAACGCACCTGGTTGCCACGACGCTGTCCATCCATGACGACAAAACCAGCATTGCTATCGCTGTTGCCTACTGACTCGTAAGCCAATTTTGCTGAACCAGGTGAAAAGTCGGTGACAGGCTCAAATGAGCCATCTGAAACGAGCACAATTGTGGCATTGGGACGATTGGTGACTAACGCTGCTGCTAACCTCAAGGCTGAGCCGACATCGGCTGGGGCATCAGTTGGCTTTAAATTATCAAGCAACCACTTCAAGCGGGTGTGGTCGTGGCTAAGCGATGCAACAACTTTCGGTTCGCTTGCGGCAAGGATTAGTGCCGATTGGTCACTTACTCGCAAATCGCTCAACCATCGCTCAATCCTTCGCTTCCCTTCAGCAAAACGAGATGGCTTGAAATCTTTTGATTTCATGCTTGCGGAAGCATCAAGGACGAAGACAACTGTTTGACCCTGAAAACCACGAGATTTGATTGTAGGTCTCGCCAGAGCACTTATGAGCAAAATTGCAACCAGAATTTGCAGCACCATGAGCCAGTGAAATCGCAACCTTTGCCAAAGAGCATTTGCTCTAACATCAGTCGTTATGCGCGGGAACAAAAAGACGGCAGGCACTTTCACTGTCCTGCGACGAATTTTCAGCAAATAGAGCAGGACAATGAACGCAACGACCGGAACAGCCCACCAGAGCAAAATCGGCAACTGAAACACCATACCAAATCACCCACGAAAAATTTTTGCCGAAAAAAACCAAATAGGAGTTACGCAGTTGGATGTAGGGGCGGCTGCTAAGCCGCCCGCAAGGGCAGTTTTAACCCCTTATAAAGGATGTTTTCGGGCAGACTATCGTCTGCCCCTACACAAAATGACATCAACTGCGTAAGTCCTACCAAATTTGAAATTTGTCGCTTACCACCGCTGATGCTCAATTAGTGTTGCACTGCAAAAAACAACGAAGCAAGCAAGGATTTTCACATCAAAAATCGCCGTTTGATTTCATCCCAATCGCCTTGGTAAGTTTGTCAACGGCAACTGCTCGTTCGTAAAGGGCTTGGGCGTAGTTGAGTTCCGCTCGCACTAACGCTGAAATCGCATCCAAATACTCAACCAAAACGCTCCGACCCGCTTCGTAACGAACTTTCGCAATGCGAGCCTCCTCGCGAGACGATTTCAAAGCAACTTCCGAAGTCCTGACATTTTGCTCTGCCGTTTGAAGTTCCTTAAGGGCTGTATTAACTTCTTTGGCAATTTGCAACTTCAACCGCTCCAAATCCGCTAACGCCTTTTCTCTCATCGCTTCCGCTTCGCCGACAATTGCTTTCCTTCTCCCGCCATCAAAAATCGGCAAACCCAAAACGATGCCGACGAGATAACCACCTGTCCCTTGCCCCGTGTCCCCTATTCCCCGCATATAGTCCGCCATCGCCATCAAACTCACCTGTGGTGAATACAGAGCCTTTGCAGCCTGAATCGCAAAATTTTGGGCACTCAATTGCTGCAACGAATAGCGAACTTCTGGTCGGTTGGCAAAAGCGATGGCGAGCAATTTTTCTCGGTTGAGTTCAAATTTCGTCTCTTCACCAACTTCAAGGGCGTCAGTCAATTCAATTTGCGAGTCTGGATGGATGCCCATGATTGCCTTCAGGTTGATCAAAGCAACTTCGTAATCCCGCTGCGCATTGGCAAGCATTTGCTTTGCGTTTGCGAGTTCCGCTTCCGAACGCAAAACCCAAAACTCGGGAATTCGCCCGACATCCGCTGCAACTTTGTCAATCCTGACTCTTTCTTCCATCGCCTGAACATACGCTTCGGCAACGCTAATCACTTTGCGAGCCAACAGCGCTTGCCTGTAGGCAATTTTCGTCTCAAGGGCGACATCAAGTTTAATCGCTTCAAGTTGAGCAGCGCTTGCGCTGCGAATTGCTTCGGCTTGACGAATTAGCGCTTCAAGCCTTTTGCCAGTGAAAAGAGGGAACATGAACATGGCATTGAAATCAACGAAAGACCTGCTCGACAAAAGCATCGTCGCTGAAGGCATAACGGTTGTTGGTGAAGTCAAGATGCTGCTTTGAGTTCCTGTGCTTGCGAATGTGTTGAGTGAAAGTTGCCATCGCTTTTCCGAACGAGCCATTTGTAACCTCGCTTCTGCTGCCCTTAACTCGGCGACAGCGCCTCGCAAAATGGGGCTTTCCCGCAGCGCGATTTCAACCGCTTGGCTCAAACTCAATTTGCCTTCAATTTTCGGTCGGGTTGACAAAAGTTCAACTTGAGTTGAAGCGACAGAAGCCAAACAAGCGACAAGCAAAACCGAAAACCACTTCATTTTCATCCTCCTTTCGCAGGATGGGCTTTAGCCCTGAAATTTTCGCTTTTTCCGAGCAGTGGCTTGTGGTGGCAAAATGCATTTTGGCTTGGATGCTGAACTTTGCCTTGACATTTTTGGGGTGACCTGTGATGAAGCAGACCTTTACCGCTATTGTCTGGCGTGAGGGCGAATGGTTCATTGCGCAGTGCTTGGAAGTTGATGTAGCAAGTCAAGGTCGGACAGAAAAGGAAGCAATTGAAAACTTGCGTGAAGCGCTTGAACTCTACTTTGAAGAGCCGACCCCTAAGGCTGTGCCCAAAATTGTGAAGGTGGAGGCTGAAGTTCGTGCCACTTAAGCCAACGCCATATTGTGAGGTTAAGCGCAAGTTAGAGGCAAAAGGATTCCGCATCGTTAGCCAGAAAGGAAGCCATGTCAAGTTTGCAAAGGAGACACCCGAAGGCTTGAGAGTTGTTATAGTGCCGCGCCACAAAGAAATTGCGGTCGGCACTTTGCGTAGCATTCTTCGCCAAGCAGGGTTGTCTCCTGAAGAGTTTGAACTCCTGTGAACTCCGTCCATCGTTCACCACCTTCGCTCTCTGAGGCTGAAGTCATTTCTAAGTTCGCGCAGGCGTTTCACTGTGGGCAGGTTTTTTTCGCCTGCCTTATTGCTGGCGGCGTAAAACAACACGGTTTAGCCATTGCGCGAAATCGTCAACATAGGTGTGCATGATCGGGATGTCAAAGAGGCTCAAGAATGTGCCGACAATCAAACCGAAGATGATGACAACACCCAGAGATTGATAGGCGTCCAAACCACCTGTCGGGAAGAACGCCAGCGGAACCATTGCAGCCATCGTCGTGCAGGATGTCATCAAAATTGGTCGCAACCGCTCAGGACATGCCCGCTTTATGGCTTCGTTTCTCGGCACTCCTTGTTCTCGGTAGCGCATGATCAGGTCAATGAGCAAAATCGCCGTTGTGATGTCCATGCCAGTGAGCACAATGACTGCCATGATGGAAACCGACGAGAAATGCATCTTCATCAGCCACAAGCCGAAGAACACGCCAGTCAATTCCAGGGGCAGAGAAGCGACCATTTGAAACGGCATAAGGAAACTGCGGAACTGGGCGACGAGGATAAGATACATGAACACGACAGCCAAAAGCAAACTGGCAAAGAGCCTTCGGAAACTGTCCATCATTTGCGTCATGTCGCCTCGCATCTCAATGGTGTAGCCGGGCGGGAAGTTGAGTTTTTGGAACGCTCGCGCTTGAACCTCCATTGCTAAGTCCATGCTGGGCAGTTTGTTGGGTCGGTAAAAACCCGTAATGCCAATGACTCGCCTTAAGCCATCGCGCTCAATGACTGTTGGGATTGGTTTTTGGCGAATTTCGGCGATGTGGCTCAACGGAATTTGCCGACCGTCGGGCGTCGTGATGAACAAGTTCGCCAAATCGCCCAAATGCCTTCGTTGTTGCTCTTCAAGCCGAACGCGAATGGTCAATTGCCTGACATTCGGTAGCCGATAAAACTCGCTCGTCAAACCACCAGTGAGAGCATAGTAGGCTTGCTGAGCGACATCGGCAGGTGTCAAGCCTAACTCACGCAACTTGGGCAAATCAAAATCCAACTCGTAAGCGTTTGGGTTGAGCGTCCAAGTGAGAGCAGGTTGGAAAAAGTGTTCTTTGAGAAGAGGGTCGGTTTTGCAGATTTCCAAAAGTTGCTGCCCAAGTTGGTGGAGAACTTCAAAATCTTCGCCAGCGATGATTAGGTGAATGGGCGCCGCTGCCGTCGCCATCACATCAACGCCCATCTCCTTGATTTGCAACCTTCGGATGCCTGGAATGGTTCGCATCGCTTCTTCGTGGATAGCGTCAATAATCTCCCAAATGCTTCGCTTGCGTCTTTCCTTCTCAACAAAAGTGAGCATGAAAGCAGCACCGTTGACTTGAGGCATTTGGTAGCCCGTGAAGTAAGGCGACCATGATTCAAGCATCGTCTCCGCACCGACTTCAATGGACGCAACTTCCAGTTCGGGTTGCTTTGCGATTATTTCTGCCAGTTTTTTGACTGCTCGCTCGGTCTCGGCATAGGAGGTGCCGGGCTGCATTTCCAAAACCCCGAAGGCTTGACCGATGTCTCCCAAAGGCATCATCTCGCCGCCGATGAAGTGGTAGAAGGCGAAGCCAATCAAGATGGTTGCGGTGATGCGAACCAAGTTGGCGAACCTGTTTTGAAGCGTCCAATCAATGGCTTTGCTGTAGGCGTTTTCAAGTTTGTCAAGGAAGCGCTGAACTGGGTCAAGGGGAATGTAAAGCAAACGCAATAGAAAGTGCCTTCGTTCCCATTGTCGCTCTTCTGGATGGCGCAACCAATTGGCGCACAAAATTGGCGTAAGAGTGAACGAGACAAGCATGGACGCACCGAGGGCAAACAACAACGGGTAAACCAACTCAACATACATCAACTGGGTGATGCCACCGCAAAACAGAAGCGGGATGAGGGCGAGGGTGAAAGTAGCCGTTGAAGCGATGACAGCAAGCCTAACTTCCGCGATGCCTTCAATCGTGGCAGTCTTTGGGTCAAAACCTTTGCGCAAATAACGCTCAACGGCGTGAATGTCAATGATCGTGTCGTCAACGAGCCTGCCGATGCTCAAAAGTAAACCGACCAAAGAACCGCTGTTGAGGGAAAAACCGAAGGGCACAAGCATCAATGTGGCAAAAGCCAGAGATGTTGGAATTGTAATGAGCGCAATGAGTGTCCCACGCCATTCGCCGAGGAAAAGCAAAACGACCAAAGCCGTGAACAAAACCGCTAAGCCCAACTCTTCCCAAACTTTGAGTGTCAGGTGATTGACAAAGCGAGAGTTATCGTAAGTGACCTCAAACTTCACGCCCGGGTAATCTCGCTCCAACTCCTGTATGGCTTTCACAATGCGGGGGACAACTTGAGCACTGCTCCCACCCGGCTCTTGTAAAACCGCAACTTCAATGGCAGAAACAATTTGCCCTTCCGACATTTTTCGTCCCTCGTCCCCCGTCCCGCGTCCCAATGCGAAGAAGTATCCGCTTCTCCGTTCCCAATAACTATCTTTCACCTGTGCTACATCGCGCAAGTAGATGATGCGTTTGGCGAGTTGCGGGCTGGGGATCTGGAACGGGGGATTGGCAAAAGGTGCTGTGGGCATCATTGGTGACGAAATTTCACCTGCTCTCGTCATCGGTTGAAGCGAACCCGTCATGCCCATTGTTCCTGATGCTCCAATTGCGCTGCTTAATTCCGTGCCCCTTGTTCCTTGTCCCATGTTTCCAGAGACGGCAGCGATGGGAATGTCAAGCAAGCGGCGAATCGTATCGGGTTGAACGAGATTGTTCACTCGGATGATGAACTCGTCGGCGACAAAGGTCAGTCGCCCAGCAGGTTGGGCTGTGCTGAAGCGGTTTATAGCATCAACGACATCCATGATGGACAAACGATAAGCTGCCAACTTGTTCCTGTCAACCTCAATTTGCAGTTGGCGCTTATAGCCCCCAAAGGCGTAAACGGAGAAAACACCCTGAACTCTCTTGAGCCTGTTGACAACTGTGTTATCGGCAAATTCTCTCAACCGCCACATGTCCCATCCCTTTTGCGGGTCGCCTGTCAAGCCGAAGGTGAGGATGGGCAAATTCAAAGGGTCAATGGGAACGACCCAAGACGGTTTGAGGTTAGCACCTGTCGGCGGCAAGTTTGCTTGGATGACATTCAGCAGCGACAAAACTTCGTTGTAGGCTCGTTTCATATCGGTTCCGTAAGCGAACTCTAAAGTAACGATGGACAGACCGTCTTGAGAAGTTGAGCGGATGTAACGCAAATTGCGAACATGGATGAGGTTCTCTTCAATGGGCTTGCTGATGTAAAGTTCCATCTCCTGAGCGGACATGCCCGGCATCATTGTAACGACGGCAATAAGGGGCTGCTCAACATAAGGCATGATTCGGCGAGGCAAGTAACCTGTGACGACGACAAAAATTGCGAGTATGACCACCGAAGCCCAAAAAGACAGAACCGCATACGGGTGCTCAATACTCCACTTGTGAATCATGTGCAAGGGCGTAACGCCACGCAAAACATATCGGTCTTCACTCACAAGATACCACCGCCTGCAAACGGAAAGAGTTCTTCGGACAGAGTAGAGAGCAATGAAATCCAAACAACGCTAAAATGAGACACGCAAGGTAGTATCGCTCTAAAAAGAGCATGAAAGGCGTCAAAAGATTAGGCAGATATTGTAACAGGGGTGAGCCAGTTATGCCTAAGCGGAAAACTGCAAGAGCAGTTTCGTCAAAGCGAAAACCACGATTGACCGAAGAAGCCCTCCGACTTCTTTTGGCGGAAGACGATGAAATTGACTTTAGCGATGACCTTTTGGTGCGGAAATTGGAAGAGGCTTTTGATGGCTGGAGTTTGGAGGAAAGAAGAAGGTGGGCTGAAGAATGGCGAGAGGAACATCGGGAAAGCAAGTGACAGCGATCTTGGCTGTGGAAACGAACTTCGCTATCGGCGTTATATGGGAACAACGACCCTTGCTGTTGCGAATAAAAAGGCTTTGTGAGAAAACAGACACAATTCTCGTCATTCCAGAGATTGCTTTGGTAGAAGCAAAATCGTCCTTGATGAAGCGAATTGACAAGCAATTGGAAGCAATACAACAGTTTCGTTTTTGGCTTAACGATATTGCGCGAGCAGCAGGAATGAAAGAACATGTGCTGCAGATAAAGCACGCACTTAGCAATATGGAGGCAGAGTTGCAACGGCGCAAGCAATTGATTTTGGAGGCAGTAAGCATTTTCGCTCAAGCCTGCACTATTGCCCCGCTCACACCTCAAGTTTGGATTAAAGCCTACCTTCGTTGGCAAGCCAAAATTCCGCCGTTCAAGGAATTGGATTGCTTGGTTATGGAATCGCTGTTGGGCTTCTTGCAGCGGAGAAAGGCTAAGTTGACAATGTTTCTGAACCTTGACAGGGAAGATTTTGACCATCCCGAAGTTCACGGTGAATTTCGGCAGCGTAAAACTTTGCTGCTTTTTGACCCCAGCGATGTCATCGCTGAGTTCCGAAGGTTTTACGGAGTGATGTAGGGCGCAGGCTCTGTCCTGCGCCGACAAAGTAAGGCGGGGCTTCCATGCCCCGCCGACAAAATTTCCTTCGGCAGGGGACAGAGCCCCTGCCCTACATTGTTTAATGCCCACCATGTTGATGACCACCACCCTGCGGCGCTTGCTCGGTCGGTGCTGGAGTGCTTCCACCGTGCCCGCCATGCGGTGATGCACCTGGCGGGGGCGTGAAGACAGGCAGTTTGGCAGGTCCAAGTTCCGTCCACGGGACAGCAGCGACGGGTGAACCTTCCTTCAGCGTTTGCCAGCCCCGCACGATAACTTCTTCGCCTTCTCTCAACCCATGTAGGACGACAGTTCTTTGTCCATCCGTCTTACCCAAACGAACTATCCTCAATTGTGCCGTCTTGACACTTTCACCTTGCCGCTTTGTCGGAACCAAATCCATCCCACACTTGGGGCATCGTCCGGGTCTGTCGGAAATCACTTCGGGATGCATTGGGCAAGTGTATTGGGTTTTTGCACTCGCTCCTGTCGGGCTGTATCGCTTTGTCGGGACCAAATCCATCCCGCACTTTGGGCATCGTTCGGGTCTGTCGGAAATCACTTCAGGGTGCATAGGGCAGGTGTATTGCGTCGGTCCCATCTCTTTACCCATTGACACTGCGACCCAGACGGCAGGTTGACCGTTAAACTGCGTGATGGCTTCGTTGGGAACGGTCAAGGCATTTGAGATGCGCTGCTTGACAATTCGCACAATTGCCGATTGACCGGGCAACAATTGCAAACCTTTATTGTCAACGATGGCTTCAACTAAACCTGTCCGAGTCGTCGGGTCGGCAGATGGGAAGACGGAGGTTACTTTTGCCGTCCATCGTTTTCCGTCTTTGACTGATTGGATGACGACGGGCGTGCCCAACTTTATATCCGCCAAATCTTTCTCGCTAACGAAGGCTTGGACGCGAACATAGTCAAGTTGGGCGATGCGCAAGATGGGTGTTCCTGCAGTCACTAAAGTTCCGGGGGCAACTAATCGCTCAACGACATAGCCCTCGGTGAGGGAACGGATTTCGGTGTAACTGCGAACGATTCTCGCTGCCGTTAAGGATGCTTGCATTTGAGCCTTAAGGGCTTCAGCGTGCAAGACATGGCGTTGCGCTCGGAGTATGCCTGCTTGCGCTTCTTGCACCATCGCTTTCGCTCGCTCAACTTCCGCACTTGCTTGCTTCGCTTTCGCTTGAGCCGCTTCCAATGCTGCTTCCGCTTGCCTAACCTTTGCTTGAGCCGCTTGCACCATCGCTTTCATCTGAGCCAACTTAGATTGAGCCATTTCAACCATTGCTTGCATTTGTGATACCCGCTCTTTTGCTGCTGCCAGTTCAGATTCTTTTTGCTTGAGGGTGTTTTGTGCCTGACGCTTCTTCGCTTCCGCTGCTCGCACCATCGCTTGAGCCTGACGAACTTTCGCTTCTGCTGCTTTCACTTTTGCCTTTGCCGTTTCGTATTGCGCTTGCTCCCGCTGCAGTTCATCTTTTGAGATGGCTTTTTGCTCGTAGAGGGTTTTCGCCCGTTCAATCTCTGCTTGCCAATAATTCAAGTCGGCTTGAGCCATTGCCAACTCTTGCTTTGCAGCGTCAACTTCCTGATTGGCTCGCTCCAAATCGGCTTCGGCTTCAGAAACTTGCTCCTTGACAGTTTGCAGTTTGCTTTCTATAGCAGTGACCATTCGTTCGGCTTCGCGCAGTTGGGCTTGAGCCAATTGCAAATTCCGTTCGGCTTCGCTCACTCCGGCGCTGGCTTGTTGAGCCATACTTTGCGCTTCGGCGAGCATCGCTTGCTTTTCAGCGACCATCTTTTCGGCTTCCAATTGCATGGCTTTAGCCGATTGCACCATTGCTTGGGCTTGACGCTTTTGCGCTTCCGATTGCTCTCGCTCCGCTTCCGCCATATGACGCTCGTGCAGGGCTGCCAAAGTGCCGTAAGCGGCTTCGGCTTCACGGGCGGCGTATTCTCCGCCGGCGTTGTCCAACTTGGCGATAAGTTGTCCCTTGCGGATTCGGTCACCAGCATAGTAAGGCATCCAAGTCAGCCGACCTGTCACGCGAGCGACGACAACTTCTTCGTTCAGCGGTGCAACCGTGCCAGTGTAAGTGACGGCGACTTCAAAAGGCACAGGCTTGACAATTTCTGTGGTAACGGGCAAGACGCCTTCAGGTGGTTTCGCCGCTTCCATTTCCATCGCCAGCGCTTCAACGACCGTCATTTGCCCAGGGCGACGAAGTTTCCAGACAAGTCCGTGAAACTTCTCGGGACCGAAGCGGTTGAAAAGGATGAGGTAAAGAGCCAGCAAAAGCACAACACTGCCGATTGTTGAGCGATTGAAAATACGGAGCATCGCTTCCCGCCTCCCAATCGGGCATTTTCAGTTTTTCAGCCATCATTTGCCAATTTCAGGCAATTGGGCGATGGTGCGAAGTGGAAACTGTTTTAGCGCTGGGTTTCGGGAAAAGAATTTTCGGGCAGCCTTTGGGCTGGTGAAAACCATGTGGCGGTGCAAACATTCGCTGCCAAATTCAGGTGCAAGAAGCAAGACTGCCGATGAAGGTTCAGCGTGCCATTGCCCCTTTGCCCATTCCAGTGTCACCCAGCGTTTAGTTACTGGGCAACGGGTGAGCAATAAAGTGTGGTCAGGATGCCAACGATTGACCGCATGTAACGCACATTGAACGCAGCGGACGGTCAATCGGTGCTCCTCGTTGCCGACTGTGACGACCATGTAAACGGCGCGAGACGGCACAATGGGCTTTCGGCACATCGGACAATTAGGCGCTGCAGCAGCAAAAGCACTTAGCACGACTTGGCAAATGATTACACTTAGCCATCGCATCATTTCATCGTCACCGCTTTCGCGTTTTCTCGGGCGCGCCGTCACACATTATAATTCGCCCCTCCATCCTCACCGTTTCACTTCTTTTCCACCAACTTCATCCCGCACTTGGGGCAGTTGCCCGGTTTGTCTTGTGGTGGGATGCAACCCATCGGGCAGACATATTGGACTTTGGTCTCGGTTGGCTTTGCTGCTGATTTCTTCGCGGCTAAATCCTTTCCCACCTTTTGCACGCTAATGCCCGTGATGTTGTTGCGGGACACAACAATGCCTGTGACAATCACAGTTTCCGCTGCAAATTTTTTGAGTTGCTGGTAAGCAGAAGCATTGGCATGGTCTTCAAGTGCGACAAGCAATTTGCCATCCTTGGTCAAGATGCCCATTGGCAACCCCTTATTGATGCACGCAGCCGCACATTTGGCGTGGCTTTGACCCTTCGCTTCATGGATGAGATAGCAGGAAAGACAGACGACCTCGCCTTGAACAGTTACGGGTTTCTTAGCCTGCTGGGCAGCAAAAATCGTTAGTGCAGTAGCGAAAGTCAAAAGACAAACAGCCATTGCCTTCATAATTAATCACCTCTCAGGAAATTTGGCTTCCTTTTTCATAAAACGAAAGTCGCCAGCAGGGAGTTCCGTGAAGAGTGTTTATGAGGTCGGTGGCATGGTGAGAAGGTGAATGTTTCGCTCAATTTCCTGCAACTGCTCCCAATTGCCCAATTCAAACCGGTAGCCGATGACGGGCATTGCCACAACTTTCTCGCCAGCCTGCAGCATCAACCTGACGCCATCGGTGAACTCATATTCGCCCCGCCAAGATGGCTTGACTTGTTTGAGGTAACTGAAAATCTTAGGGCTGATGACGAAAAGTCCAGATTGGTTCCAGCCCGGCTTTGGTCCTGGAGGCTTTTCAACGATGTCAACAACTCGTTCGCCGTCAAGAGTGACATCGGCGCCGGCGGACACATCTTCCATCCAATTGACTTGCATGACCATTGCACAGTCGCCTTTTTCGTATCGCTCCCAAAGCGCAGTGTAGTTTTCAGGGGCAGTCACAATGTCGCCCCAACTCATCATGAAAGGCTCATCGCCGACAAAATCTTCCGCCAAAAGCAAAGCCTTTGCGGTTCCGTCTTGAACGACTTGCCAAGCGTAACGGAGTTTCATCCCGAAGGCTTCCTGCCCGCAACGATTGACAATTTGGTCACCCAAATGCCCGACGATGAGCAGAACTTCATCGCAGCCCGCATAACGAAACCTCTCAAGCAAATAGGCGAGGTAAGGTCGTCCACCAACTTCAATGAGCGGTTTGGGCACTTTTTCGGTCAAAGGGCGAAGTCTCGTCCCTTTCCCTGCAGCCAAAATTACGCCTTTCCGTCCCATCTTCTCACCTCTTTCGCGTTTGTCAAAAATCCGTCGGCACAGTTTGAAACTGTGCCCTACTTCATTTTGCGGGCAAAAGCCTTACGCCGCCATCAGGAGTCAAACCCCAAAATTTTTGCGGTAGCAAAAAGCGACCGAAGGGGGTCGGATGAGATGGCTGAGAAGCGTTACCGTGTCGGAATTTTAGGGTGTGGCGGAATCGCGAACGCACACGCACGGACAATTTTGAAAACGGGTCGGATGGATTTTGTCGCGTTTTGCGACATTGACGAGACCCGTGCCAAAGACTTCAACGAACGCTACGCTCAAGGCAACGCGAAAGTCTTCACCGACTACCGCAAGATGTTTGAGTTGGTTGAGATGGACATCGTTTACATTTGCTTGCCGCCTTTCGCCCACTCCGATGAGGTTGAAATTGCTGCGAAAGCAGGAGTCCACATCTTCATTGAAAAGCCCATCGCTTTGGACATGGAAACTGCCGAAAGGATGGTGCGAGCCTGCAAAGAAAACAAAGTGAAATCGCAAGTCGGGTTCATGAACCGACACGGGGAAGCGGTGCAAACTGTCAAGAGGATGATTGAGAGTGGCGAGGCGGGGCAGCCGGGATTGTTGATTGCGTGGTATATGTGCAATTCGCTTCACGCACCTTGGTGGCGCGAAAAGTCAAAGAGCGGCGGTCAAATCGTTGAGCAAATCATCCACACTTACGACATCGCTCGTTTCCTGCTCGGCGAACCCGTTTCCGTCTTTTGCCACCTTGACAACCTTTTCCACCGCGAAGTCCCAAACTACACTTCGGAGGATGTGAGCGCTGCGTCAATTCGGTTTGAAAGTGGAGCCGTTGCGACGGTCGCCGGCACGAACGGTGCTATCCCCGGCAAGTGGATCAACCAGTGGAAACTCGTGACGCAAAACTTCACCGTTGACTTTGAGAACGCCAACAACGCCACTTTAGTTCAAACCAACTTGCCCCACTCCCGCACCTTGACAATCAACTCCGACAAGGACCTGTTCCTTGCTGAAACCCTTGACTTGCTCAACGCGATAAAAACGGATGGCGAAACGATATGTCCAATGGAAGAAGGAGCGAAAACCTTGCGGTTGGTCTTGGCTGTCAGGGAATCCGGTGAAACCGGGCAAGTCGTCCGGTTGGCGGGGAATTGAAGGCGTAAACTCTACCGCCGTTGCAATCGTTATTGACGAAAGCGTCAAGAGCGGTTATAATGTCGCAGGTTTATAATTGCCCCTGCCAAAGTGGTGGCGGGAGAAAGAGATGCAGGGGCTGTGAGGCGACCGAAAATGTTGGAACGAGAACGATTACAGCCAACACCGCACTTTGTTCGTTTGGATTTGCGCAAGGTCATTAACCATCCGGGCTACACCGTGGTTGCCCATTTTGAGACCGACATCCAACTTTGGGAAGGCGGTCAGTGGGTTCATGTTCACGGTGAGGCATCTGGCACGAATGTTGATGGTCGCTATGTTCTTGTGACTGGCAAAGTCTTCGGCACTGTTGAACTTGAGTGCAGCAGGTGCTTGACAGTTTTTGAGCAAGCGCTTGAAGCGCCTTTTGAGGCTCAGTGCGACATCAGGACTTTTCAATTGCTTGCCGAAGGGTTGCCGATTGACGAGGGCGAGGAGATCACGGCGATTTTTGACTCAAACAGCGCCGACCTTTGGGAACTTGCACGGCAAGCGCTGATTGTCCAACTGCCGATGCGACCCTTATGCCGTGAGGATTGCAAGGGTTTGTGCCCATATTGTGGCGCAAACTTGAACGAGACAACTTGCGACTGTCAACCGCCCGCTGATCCAAGATGGGCAGCCCTTGAGTTGCTCATGCAACGGTTCAAATCTTAATCGCGCACCAGTCTTGCAAGTTTTGAAAGGAGGAAGCAACCTCATGGGGTTACCGAAGCGGAAAATCTCAAAGACTCGTCGGGATAAAAGGCGCACCCATTGGAAACTGACGCCTATCACTTTTCACACTTGCCCGCAGTGCAAAAAACCAGTGAGACCGCACCGGGCTTGCACTTTCTGCGGCTATTACGAAGGCGTGGGCATGAAAGTCGCTTGGGTCAAAGAGCGACGACCCAAGGAAGAAGGCGCATAATCAGTTTTCCGCGAGGCGTGAATTGCTCGCTTCAACTTGAGTTCATAACTGTCGGGCGTTAGCCCGGTGTTTTTCTCCTTTTTGCCAATTCATTCGTGCCACGCTAATTTCACCGAACGCTCAACCAAACCGCAGTGTGGTAACTTTGCACCGAAACAGTTTGCTGGATGGAAAAGGTGTGCTCTTTGCCGTTGAGGCTGTAACTCCCTTCAGCCGCAACGCGATAGGTGCCATAAGGCAATTCAGTCAGCAGGATACCGTGACCACCGTAATCGTCAAGCCAAAGTGCTTCACGCGACACAATAACTTTGCCTTGCTCATCTTGGACGATGATGGTCGCATGGCGAAGTTGAGCATCGTGAGGAAGTTCCAACAAAAAGGCTGCAGTCTCCGCTTCCGTCGGTTCTAACTCCAATGTGAAGTGGGAAGGACGCTTAGGCGGGACGACACCAACACTTGGTCTAAACGGTTGCGCCAATCGCCATCCTTTCACCTGAACTTCAACATTCATGCCGGTTCCGAGAAACGGGTGAAGCCAAGCGAAAGGCACTTGGATTTCTGCACCTTCAATCGGCACATTGACTTCTATCGGCTTGTCAAGGATGCCTTCAAAAAGTTGGCGTCTTTGCTCTATGACAATTGACGGCAGGTGTTTTGGCTCGCCACTCGGAGCAAATCGGACTTTGCCGCTAACGGGCACGATGTGAATTTGGCGGTGATAATCGCACCTTGCTTTCCCTTGCAACTTCAAATGCAAAGTGACCATTAGCGGTCTCAGTTGTCGTTCAAAAGTCTTCGGCTCAAGTTCAAACTTTTCCGCAAGCACTCTTGCGCTCAAGTTGGTGAATTCAAAAGACGCGGCGACATTTCTCAAAGCATTTTCAAGGGCTTTGTTGCGCTTTTGGCTCTGCTGCTTCCATTGTTCGCGCATCTTCAAAAACTCTTCCCTTGCAGGGGTTTGTCCGGTCTCCTTTATTCGGCGGCGAATTTCTGAATCAAGTCTTGGCAGGAGCGCGACAGGGGTAGAGTTTGCCAACGCTTTTTCCAGTTGATTCCTTACCACAACGATGTCAGCACCTTCGCTGGCTTCGCCTTGAACTTCAACCAAAACCTGCGCCGTCGCTTCGTAGCGGACAACGACTTTTCCTTCAAGGAACGCGGACAGATAAATTTGTCCCCTTTTCTGCGGGGGAGTGATCTTCGGAAATTCTTTCAGCAATCCCATCCACCTGTCCAAAACAGACTTGTCTTCAGCAGTGGCGAGGTTTTGTTGCAGATTGTTCAGCAAAGGAAAGGGCAAGACGAGGTTGACCCAGCGCCAAGATTGAACGGAAACAGTTGTGTCCATCGTTCCGCTTTGCAGCAAAAAGTTCGGGCTGGCTTCAACGAAGAAACCATCTTTATCAACCTTAAACGCAACTCGCAGGAAGTCGGGCAAAGCAAGTTCTGGGTTTTCACCGAAAGTTGCGGGCAACTCAAACAGAAACCGAACAGGTCGCCCGCGCTTTTCTGGGTAAATGAACAATCGCCACTTTGGAACAGTTCGTCCACCCTCGTGCGCGAAAATAGTTGCAACGACTTCGTTACGAACCAAATTCCCTGTCGCACTCGCTTTCAATTCGCCGCGATTCTGCGCCGGCACAAATTTTCGCTGCTGTTCGTTGAAAACGATTTCTACTCCGCTTAAACCCTTCGCGGCATCGCGCACCACAATTGTCAAGATGACTTCGCTTGCTGCCTGCCACCGCTTCCAATTCAAGCCGCTGAAACTTCGCAAAGTTTTCGGCGCTTCACTTTCGTCGGCGGGTTGAATTCGCACAAGTGGACGAACAACAGCGCGCTTCGTTTCGTTTGTCACGGGGTTGAGCCATTTCGCTTCCGCTGTCACTGAAATGGTCGGCTGTTCTTTTGCACAACCTGAAATGACCAAAAGCACCGCAAAAAGCCAACACATAAGGCTGCGCATCTTCGTTCACCCCTAACGACTGTGATCTCAAAAACCGTCGCCCGCGAAGAGCGGTGTTACTTCCTTGTTCATCAAGTGTCATCAAGGCTTGTTCCCAGCAGTCATTTGTGGCTGCAAGTAAAATACGCCTATCTTGGCAACGGGACAACAATCGTTTCAACGGAGTTAGCCTTGACTTCAATTCTTTTCCGCCAACGGACTTGTCGGACAGGTTCGCTCATCGTGACGATTTTCGGTTTGCCCGGGAACGGTGAGACATCAACGCTTGCTTCGCCGCCGATAGTGCCTTCAACGCTTAAGTTGTATCGTCCCGGCGGAATTAGACGGAAAACTGCTGCATCGCTTGCGATAAACTTGCCGGGTCTTCTCGGGTCGGGAAAAAGCCAACGCGGGTGAACTGGAATGTCCCAAGCGCCCGTTAATCTTGCAAGTGCCTTCTGCTCCCATCGCTTTCCATTGCCTTCCAAAACGATCGTCAACTCACCCTTGACAGGTGTTCGGTTGAAAGTGACGCGCAACTCCCAAAGGTAAACGAGGGTGAGCGGAATTTCCACGCTGATGCATTGAGTGGTGAACCAAAGTCTGACTTGCTGGTCACTCGCCACAAATTTCAACGGAACTTGATAAGGCAATCTTGGGTTGAGAGACTCGGATGTGGTCGTGAGCGTGAGGCGAAAACTTGAGATTGCACTGAAACCTTCGGGAGGTTGAGGCTCAATTTCGTATTCGGCGTCAGCAGGAACGAGAATGACTTGACCGAGATTTATGTGCCACTCCTTTTGCTGAGGTGGCGAATGCTTTTCAGGTTTAAGCCATCGCACCCATTTCAGTTTCAAAGAACCATTTGTGCCAGCACGCTCGTCTGTCCACGAAAACTTCACCGGCACAACGCCTTTGCGCAGGAATTGCATAAATCGTTGCCTTAATTCCCAAATGTCACGATCGTAAGTCCCTTTAGGTGGTGGCTCGTAAAATTCGCCCCGCCGTTTGACTACATTGCCTTCAAACCACAAAGTCGCTCTTGGCATCAAACCTATGCGCCATTCCTTCACGCGGGAGCGCAACTTTTCAACCAACATCGCTGCCACATCGTTAGGTGGCGAGAGCGGAAGTTCCTTGACGATTTCCCGTGCAATATCTCTGGTTCGGTATGCTGCTTCGTTGTAGGACGAGAAGAACGAAGGCAATGCCCCATAGCGAACGCGAACTTCCCAAGCGACAGCAATATAGCGGCGGCGCTGGATGTCGTAAAATTCCCAGCGTGCCATTGATACCTTTCTCCCAGGGAGGAACTTTGGCAGTTCGTGAGGAATCCCTATGCGAACTTCTTGACAGAGAATCCTTATCGCTTCTTGTGGCTCAAGTGGCGGAATGGAAAGAACGAACTCCACATACGCACCGCCTTGACCAAGTTCTCCATTGATCCAAGCCTGCGCTTTCAAAGGGAAGTGGGGCAACTCGGTGATTTGGTTCGGAACAAAATCGCCTTCTTTCAACTGACGGTAAACTCGGACAAAGCCTTTCTCTGGCTGCGACAGTTCAAGGTAAACCTGACGGGCAAGATTTTCGCCTTGCTGGCATTCTTCACAACGCTCAATCTTCACGGGGACAATTCCCGCATCGGCGACGATGCCAACCCGTTCAGCGTAAACAATCGGTGTCCAGCGAACCAAAAGAAAAGCGAGAACGCCGGCTTTGTTACGCAAAATGAGCGCTGCAGCATCGGCAGGCTTAATTCGCCATACCACTTGAGCGGCTCCGTTGTGAGCCTTTGAGGTCGCTTCTTCGTTCACCTTCACGAGTTTAATTTCTGTCAAGCGCTTTTTGTTGTCGCGGACCGAAACACGCAACTCCAAAGGTTTGTTGCCCACATCCCAAACGAGCCAACCTTTCGGTGCTTTAAGGGGTTGAACGGTTCGGTGCTGCCATTGCTCCCAAATTTTCGGTTGAAACAACCGCGCACCGCGCCATTCGTCTTTAATTGTTCGCCGTAACAAATCTGTTCGCGTCGGCAATTCGTTCACAAGTGCCCAAAGCACTTGAGGCTCAACAGTTACTTCCTTCCGCTCACCAGTCTCCCAGTTGACAAATTGACCGTGAACGGTCACGGCGACATCCAAGGATGAGTCAGGCGGGATGGGAGCAGCAGACAATACGCTGGAGGAGTTTTTGTCAAGTCGTGACGAAACGATGGCAACGCAACACCAAATCAAAATGTGCCAAACCTTTTGACCCCACATCGCTGTCACCTGCCCGTTCACAGTTTGTCATTTTTCAAGTTCGTAGTTAACCACGAAGCGATAGCGGAGTGGCGTTAAAGCCAATGCCACTTTGCCCAGTGCCCTGTTGCAAACCCACCTTTTTGACGAAGTTAGGGGCAACAAATGTTCCATCGTTTCAAGGAGGCAAAAACCTGCCGCCGTGCTATAATAACTGCGACTAAGAACCTTGAAGGAGGCGATGAAGATGGCAGTGTTGAACCAAGAAGAGGTTTGGCGACGAACTTACGCTTGCTGGATGGGCAAAAACGCGGGTGGGACATTAGGCGCTCCCGTTGAGGGGCAACCGGGTCCGCACAACTTTGACTGGTATCCGAAACTCCAAGAGGGCGGTATCCCCAACGACGATTTGGAGATGCAACTTGTCTGGCTTGATGTGATCAAACGAAACGATTGGCAGATCAACGCAAATGTTTTGGCGCAAGGATGGTTGACACACATCGGCTATAACTGGTGTGAATACGGGTTCGCAAAACGCAACTTGCGTTGGGGCTTATTGCCGCCACTCTCCGGCGCTTACGACAACGATTTTTGGAACGATTGCATGGGCTCACCTATTCGCTCGGAAATTTGGGCTTGCCTTGCACCTGCGTCACCGAGGCTTGCCGTTCGTTTCGCTTTTGAAGACGCAATCGTTGACCACGCAGGTGGCGAAGGCGTTTGGGGCGAAATGTTCAACGCCGCTTTGGAAAGCATAGTTTTTGTCAAGCGAGATCTGAACGAAGCGCTGGATTTGGCGTTGGCGTTCATCCCGCAAGATTGCCAAATCGCAAGAGCCATCAATGACACCTGCAAATGGTGGAGCGAGTTGAAGGATTGGCTGAAAGTTCGTGAACGAATTGCCGAGAAGTATTGGCACCGCGAACCAACCCACGCACCGCAAAATTTGGCGTTCACCGTTTTGGGCTTGTTGGCAAGCGACGGCGATTTCGGCAAAGCAATCACAACTGCAGTCAATTGTGGTCAAGACACCGACTGCACTGGTGCAACTGCAGGATCAATCATGGGTATTCTGTTGGGCGAGGTCTCAAAGAAGTGGGCTGAACCGTTGGGCGAAACAATTGCCACCAACCTGAGTTGGGGCGGAATCCGCAACATCGTGCCTTTGCCGGATGTTCGGGTTTTGACAGACGAGGTTGTCGCTGCGGCTCAGCGGATTTTGGCATGGCACGGTGCTCCCGTCCGCATCGCCGATGCGCCAACGGACTTGACAGATTTACCAGAAGATTGGCTCAAGCCCGACGATGGCATTTACGAACTTTGGGAGCGCAACCGATACCCTTGGCGCATTGATTTCGCTTTGAACGCAGTGCAAGTGAGCGTGGATTACAAAGGTTTGCCAACTGTCAACCCTGAAGTCGCAAAAACAGTAACGATTTGGTTGCGAAACCGAGAGCCTATTCCGCTGAGCATAACATTGGTTTGGGATGTCCCAAGTGATTGGCGCGTTGAGCCAATGCGTTCGTCAGTGACTTTGCCGGCGAAGGGCATTGTCGGCATCAACGCTAACATTTTCGCACCAGTTCGGTTGCCACAAACTCAAACCATTTGGTGCTATATCAGGGTTCAAGACAGACCCGCAGAAGTTGCCGTTCCCATCACGCTTATCGGAGAAAGGCGTTGGCTTGTCAGAAGCAACAATGGCGATTGGCGAACAGAGTGGTTGCCTGAAAGTCAATTGCCTTTGGAACGATGGTTTGGCGGAAAGCCCAGTGTAGTGGAGGCGAAAATTTGGGTTTGGTCGCCAAGAAGGCAGAGAATAGTTGTCGGCTTCCCGTGCAACGCTGCTTTCAAACTTGAGTTCAACGGTTTGGAAGTTTTGAATGCACACCAACCCGATTATCTCGTCAAACCCGGTCAGCAAGGACCTGCAAGCCATTACGCTCAAGTTGAGATGAAGCAAGGTTGGAACGAAGTGAATTTGCGAATTGAGCGACACGACAAGCCCGTTGATGCCTACCTGGTCTTTACCGATCCATCGGACTTGCACAAGCACTTAACGGACTTAGTTTTGACACAATCGCCTTAAGGGTTTGCTTTGCCCCAAATATCGGAGGGCGCGCAAATGTGCCGAAATTAGATGGCAGCCTACTTCTTTGGTTTTTTCGGCTCAGTAAAGTCGTGCCCTCCGACTGCTAATTTGTTGAGCAGGCTAAAACCAGGAGACCGTCCAAAATACTTTCACGAACCCAAAACCTAAAAGCAGCGCTGACAACTCTCGCTTGCGCATTGTGGAGCGGCAGGCGCAATGTGAGTGGCAGCAGTTGCTCAGTTTTCGGCTTCGGGCGCTCGGCAAGTTGCAACTTGCCGTGTGGCAAAAAGACGGCTTGCCCCCATATGTGTGCGCTTTGAAAAGAGAAGCCAGCCTCACGAATGACATCGTTGAATGTGAGCACTTGCCTCCAACCGTTTGAATCACTCCAAAGCGGTTGGACGACAAAGGCGATGCAATCGCCCGCCCTCGGCGGATTCGCCTTGGCATTCAAATGCTCCCAAGGGATGCGCCCCTCAAGTGTGCAACCTTTCCCGTCTTCGTCCCTTCGGAAGGCAAGCCCCGAATTTTTGTCCGTTGAAATTTTGGATGTCCGATAGGCGTCATAAGCGATGTGCAAGACGGGCAATTGTTTGTCGGTGTAGAACCACATCGCTAAATGACAAACTCGCTCGCTTTCCATGTTGGGCAACGGATAAGGCGCCTTCGGGTCGCTGCACAGGCGCACTTGCAAGCAATCGCCATCCCAACCTTTATCGGGTTCAACGGCGGGGTCGTGGCGATTGAGCAACGGCGTATCGTCAAAGAAGTGGGCTGCGATGTAAAGGGCTTGAGCATCATACATTGCGGCAACGGTGAAGGTAAAGCGCGGCTTGAGCGCCTCATCAAAAACGCAAGTTATGGCGCCGCTCAAATCCCATTCCTTCAAGTCGCCATCAATGAGGACACCCTTTGGCGAAGGCACAACGAAAATGCGGTCGTGTCGGATGGGCTGTGCAACGACAATTGAGTATATTGCTGCCATGCTTGCCATTGCCAATAGAACAAGCCGTCCCATCAGCAAATTTGCACCTTCCTCTGCTCTGACATTTCGCCTATGGTTTGCTTGCTGCTAACTCAAGCAGCGTTATGCCTTTCCACCCTTTTGTCACTTTGAGTTTGAAGGTCAATTTGCCTTTGTCCGAAACTGTCGGCTTGACGGAGATTTTTTCAGCCGAGAGCAAAGGTTGGTAAATGATGGCTTCAACAGGTTTATCCAACGGTAGCCCGACAGCACCCAAGTTGACAGTCACCTCAATTTGTTCGTTATCGCTGAAGTTTAGCACTGGCACGATTATTTCCTTGCCCAACCTCAAAGCAAAGGTCACAATGGGGACATTATCCCGCCACCAAACTGGAGAAGTAGCGCTGGAATTGTAAATGAGCCTTGCCTTTTTCATTCGCCACGCCGCTTCAATTGCCCGCCATGTCGCATCTGGCTTTTCAATGCTGACATCGCCACATGGCGTGAAGCCGAAAGCAATGCACATCGCCAAATAGCGATCGTTATCGTGCCAATACAAAGGCTCAAGGGTGTATCTTTGGTCAACCTGTTGGCACTTTGTGTCAAAACAAAACTCAATCGTATCCCGCCAAGAAACATTCGGTGCGAAGTAACCGCACTCAACCCAACTCATGTCAGCGAAGGGAGCGTTCTGAAAGTTTATGAGCAAGCCACGCTCTCTCCCAGTGGAACGGACAGCCTCAAAAACTTGTTCGTTCAGTTTTCGGCAATGGGCGAAGTTAATGGCGTGTCTGCGTGACCAGTCAACAGTCTCACCGTAGCCACCTCCATCCAAGTAGATGAACCCGCAGTCGTAGGCTTGACAAACAGCCTTTATGCGTGTGATGTGGTGTTTGACCCAATCTTCAACCCTCGGGTTGGCAATGAACATGTCTCCAATCGGGTTGTCATGGAAACCAGAATCAACGGGTTTGCCATCAGCCCCACGAATGACCCAATCAGGATGCTCACGGTAGCACTGCGATTCACTGTCAATTAAACCGCCTTGGATGTAAAGCCCAACTTTCGCCCTCGTCTGCTCTTGCAATGCTGAAACTGCTTGACGAAGATATTGAGGTGTCAAAACAAACTGCAATGTTTCCATCAGGAAAGGTCTTTCCGTCTCATAATCGCCGTCAAGTGACCAAGCGAAAACGCCAATAGTTAAATAGGCGTCTTTGCCAAGGGCTTCACACAATTTCTCAATTGCTTGGCTCAACCATTCATAACTTGGCGGTCGCCAAAATGTCCCGTATTTCACCTGCTGACACCAAATCGGGGTTGTTTCCATGTGCTTGTAGGTGGCGACCAATTCTGGCATCTTCAAGTAGACTTCCCAAGCGTCATACCAATCTCCACTGAGCAAAACATAGTCAGCGGAAGCGCTCGTTTTCTCGCCGTCAACGGTGAGCAAAAGCCGCCATCGCCAACCATCAGGGAAATAGGTCAAAGCGAAGGTCGATTCTTTGCCCCATTCGGCGATACCGCCAGAAGCGGGAACCCATAAACCGTCAACAAGTGAACGCCAGTGGGCGATAGCAACCGAGCGGTCAGGCTGAAATGCGACAACGAAACGATTGTCCCAACCCGAAGTTGAAGTAACTGGCTCGGTCAACTTTGACATCTCACGGACGCCGTAAAGCAAAACTCTTCCACCCCAAGACTGTCTTGGCGTGTAAAGCCACGCAGTTTTGGCAAATGTTTCGGTCAAGCGAACTTGTGAGAAAACATGGAGCGCCCCTTCTCGGTCACAAGATTGCACTGTGACCGTTTTGCGAAGCGCCTTCTGAACCGAAGCGGGAGCGTAAATTTTCGTGAGCCTCAATCCGAGCAACTCGTTAATGCAATCCAAAACCAACCTGTTTTTCTCCCTTCTGATCGCAATCAACTTGTCTTGCCTTTCGTCAGTGCGCAACACAATTTGTCCGCTTTCGGTTTCCAGCCAGTATTCGTCAAAGCAATTGCTTAGGATTTGCCATTTGCCTAAAAAAGCAGATGCCAAATGCCCATCTTTCAAGTTGACGACGAACCTAACTTGCTCTGGAAGGTTGAAGACGAATTGCTCAGCCGTAGCAACGGCTTCGTGAAAACTCAAAAGGCTCAAAAGGGCAATGATGAGATGCGTTAGTTTTGGGGCGATAAAGTTTCTACCAAGCCAACCTCGCAAATTACTCCACCTGCAAATCATCAATGACTGCCTCCTTTCCATCGGAAGTTGCAGTGACAACGATGCGCACAAACTTTGCCTTTCTTGGTTTGAAGGCAATAGTTCTTCTTTTCGGTTGCGTCCCTTCAAATTCGCCAACAACTTCCCAATTTTGACCGTCAACGCTAACTTCAACCCTTCCAGCGGAAGGAGTTCCATCCTGCTTCAACCCTTCACGGTTTCGGCTGAAGTGAACCTTTTGGATTTCGCAAACTTTGGGCAACTCAACTGTCAAGACACCTTTACCGGGTGTTGCTGATTTCCAACAACTCTCTTCACCCCAACGCCCATCAATGGCGAAATTTGGGTCAAAACTGCGCTTTAAGTCAGAACTTGTCATTGCCGTCGCCTTGAATGCTAAATTGCGACCGTCGGGAGCGTAAACAGCGACTTCATCCAGAAATTGAGGACCTCCCGTATTTCGGTGAAGGGTCATTCGGACATAGCGGGCAAGTCTTGGGGTGAAATTGAAACGGAAGCGAAGCGCTTCATTTTTAGCGACGAATTCGTGGGTGATGCGAAAGTCATTTTCCTCAACCACTTTCTCCCAACTTTTCCCGTCACGGCTGACCTCAACGGTGAAGGCACGGGGATAAGGCAAAACATGTGCCCAACCCCTTCCCTTCTCACCAGCGTAAGGCACGCCGTCACGACTCCATTCAAACCCTTTCACTTCAAACTCTTCTGGCAATTGAATAAGCACAAACTTTCCCACTTCAACTGCGTCGCCATACTGACCGTTGCACAACTGCGGAACACTGACCATCAAAAGTTCAGGCTCGGCGGTGCCATCGGCGAAAGCCTTTGCACCGTAGCCAATCCGAGCAACGCCCAAATCAATTTGAGCAGTCAACTTCTTTGTTGGCTCTGGCGGGTTGTCAGGCGAATAAAGGGGCAAGTTGACAAACCTAAACTCGTCAATCAATCCACCTGCTGAAGGTTTGTTCTCGCCAAATGCACCACCAATGCATACTACGCCTTCGTTCTCCCCGATGCGGAGAGGTATTTCTGAGAAAGTTTGAGCGACCAACTTTCCATCGGCAAAGACATAAATGCTGTGTTCAGTCCATGTGACGGCGATATGATGCCATTCATTTGCTTTCCAACCAAGTTGCGCTTCCGCATCGCCGACATAAGCGGGATGGTCTAAGCCATCCATGATATTGCACCCGAATGCCTCCGTTGTTGGTCCGATTGTTCCGTGATAACCCAACCAAATGCCGTTCCAATAACCGCCACGAAGTTTGATGTGGAAAAGCGTATGACCTTCCCTTGCCCCCATAGACCATTTCGGATTGAACCACATTTCAACCGTCCCTTGTTTTAAGTCAGCGTCCGTCGGAATTGAGAAAGCCAAAAGACGGGCATCAGGGTCGTCGGTGTAACCGGCGTCCAACGCCCGACCTTTAGGGTTTGTGGGGCAGCCAGTTTCAAGCGATGTCAAACGCCAACCCTTCAGGTCAATCGGGTTCAAACTCCCGAAATCGTTTCGTTCAGCCCCATCGCTATCAAAAGTCATAAGCAAAATGCGACCAAGTTTAGTGACCTCTTGAGAAACCGCAATCGCAACCAAAGTCGGAAGGCAAATCAGCAAAGCCGCCATCATGCCCCAACGCCATGAAGACACCATCGCTTTACCTCCTATCCTTGTTTTTGCTGCTACACAATCGCCTCATCGCACCCAAACCAGTTACAGGATTTTGCATCTCGCCAATAATTTTAACCTGCGCATTGCAAAAACTGT
>Ga0209289_100296_pt1 | contig 28901 bp, 23 predicted proteins | sample GXS110809BmetaG_FD_184121 | JGI IMG/M metagenome (GOLD analysis project Ga0209289, IMG submission 184121) | Hot spring microbial communities from Gongxiaoshe hot spring, China to study Microbial Dark Matter (Phase II) - GXS 110809B (SPAdes)... ...
TGATGGTTGTGATGGCAACAGTTCTCGGCTCTACACTCTATCCTGCATGGAAAGCATCTCAGGTTTCCGTGCCCGGAATTGAGCGCCGTTGGCGATTGCCTGCTCCTGAGGGCGATTACCTCCACATACTTTTGCCCTTCACCGTTTCGTCATCTCAAGCGGTTGGCATTATCATGTTCCTTCGCGAATACCTTGAAGCCCACACCGACTACAGTTTGGGTCACTTCTCAACCGACCGAGTGAGGATGAGCAGTTTCCAAACCGAATATGGAGACGGTTACCGACTTGAATGCATGGTTTGGCTTGCGCCTTACGACTTGGGCGTCAGCGAATACTTCATCATTGAAACGAGACCGACGGAAGACATCTTTGTCAACACCGTCCACATCACTATCCGACGCGAGAGCGGAGATGAGTCTTCGTGGTTGCGCGTCACCCGCAACTTTTTGAACTTGATCCGCAAACAATTCCTGTTGTGGCGAACGCTGAGACCAGAAACGAGAGAGCATTACATCCGAACAGGTCTTGCATCAGTTAGCGCAATTGGCGAGGAACGAATAGCGAGCGCATGAGGGTAACACGGGACAAGGGACATGGGACAATTGCGTCCCACGCCCTGCGTCCTCGTTCCATCAAAGATGTTGAAAGGGGGGTTTTAGGTGGCTGTTGAGAGGATTCAATCGGAACTGGAGCAGTATCGGCGGTTGATGGAGCCTCCGCCACCTGAGGAATTTGAGGAAGGCTTTAGCATCAGGACAATTCTCGGTGCACTCTTTGTCGCTTTCGTAATGCTTCCCGGTGCGGCTTACTTGGGTCTCGTTGCAGGGGTTGGAATTGGCGATGCTGCAAGATGGGTTACCGTCATTCTGTTTGTTGAAGTTGCTCGCCGCTCTTTCATCACCTTAAAGCGCCAAGAAATCTACTTGCTCGTCATCGTCGCTGGAGCGATTTTGGGAACGAACCCATATTCTGGCTACATTTGGAATGTTTTCATGAGGACTTCGCAAGTCACGCAAGGTTTGGGTGTCGCGGACAAAATCCCAACTTGGGTCGTCCCACCTGCCGATTCGCCAGCGATTCTCTACCGAACTTTCTTCCACAAGGACTGGCTTATTCCCATCGCTGTCAGTTTCGCTTTGCTATTTTTGGGGCGAATCAAAAACTTCGTTGCTGGTTACACTTTGTTCCGAATTGCTTCCGACTATGAAAGGTTGCCTTTCCCCTTAGCGCCTGTCGGTGCTCAGGCTGCAACTGTTTTGGCTGAAATTTCGCGAAAAGAAGAAACATGGCGCTGGCGATATTTCAGCACGGGCGCGATGATCGGCTTGGCGTTTGGCTTCTTCTACGCAGGCATCCCGACAATTACGGGTGCAATAATGACCCGACCCTTGCAACTAATTCCCATCCCGTTCATTGACTTGACCCTAAACGCTGAATCGGTTTTGCCAGCAACACCTATCGCCATCTTCACTGACTTAGGCGGTTTCTTGTGGGGCTTCGTTGTGCCGTTCTGGGTCGCCATTGGTAGTTTCATTGGCAGCCTTTTGACAATGGTAATTAACCCGACACTTCAACGGCGTGGGGTTTTGAAAAACTGGAAACCCGGTTACGATGCAATCAAAGTCCAAATGGTCACCACTTACGACTTTTGGATCAGCGCTGATATTGGAAGAGGTTTAGGATTGGCAGCAGTCAGTATAGGAGCAGTCATTGCAACTGCTTTCAGGGAACGAGAGAAGAGGACAATTATTAGGCAACAGCAACTTGCCACAATGGAACGAATTCCACTAACAGCAACTTTGCCTCATCGTGGCGATTTCCCTGTCCCAATCACGGTCGGGATTTACATAGCGGCAAGTCTTGCCACTGCCATTTTATGCTATTTCCTTGTCCCCGAGTTGCCGATTGTCTTTCCTCTCTTTTTCGCCTTAATTTACACGCCTCTGATCTCCTATGTGGACACACGGATGAGAGGCTTAACTGGACAATGGTTCGGAATCCCGTTCGTGAGAGAAGGCTTCACAATCCTTTACAGCAAATTAACAGGCTATCGTGGTCTTGATATTTGGTTTGCTCCGATCCCCATCGGCGACTACGGTTGGGCTGCTCAACACTTCCGAGAAGTTGAATTAACGGGAACTCGGTTCACGGGAGTCCTCAAGACGGAAATCACCATTGTTATCGTTGGCTTAATTGCCAACTTGGCAGTTTGGCAATATCTGTGGCGGCTTGCCCCTATCCCGTCCTATGTCTATCCGTTTGCTCAAAAGATGTGGCCACTTTACGCTTACACTGGAGCGCTCCTTTGGACTACAACTTTGGGCAAACGGGAACTTGAAGTTTTGAAGCCAAAGGTTATTGGAACAATGTTTGGCAGCATAGTCGGAGCATATATTTTGTTCTCGCTGCTGCCTTTCAACTTGCCGATGTTGCTATTCTACGGTTTGGTGCAAGGGCTTGGTGGCTTCCCCTTTGGCAACCTCGTTACTTTCGCTGGTGCTTTAGTTTCTCGCTTCTACTTTGAGAAGAATTACGAAGACCCGACAACATGGCGAAGATATGCGACGGTCCTGCTCGCAGGCTACAACTGTGGAATGGGTTTGGTGGGAATGTTCTGCGCTGCCATAGCGATGGTCAGCAAGGCAGTAACGCAACTTCCGTATTGACCGTGTAGAGTGCGGAGTGCGAGGTGCAAGTGTTACAACACCACACTTTGCATCCAGCACTCCGCACGCTGTTTTTAAGGGGGTTGTGAAAAATGGCGTTGCTTTACGGTCGTGAGTGGACGAAAGAGGAATTGCTCAAACGAGTCGGAGATATTAGCCAAATTTGCGGGGCGAAAGTTTACGAGTTGCTTGACGGTCCTGCAAAGGGTGTTGTCGGTGTAGATGTTTGGACAGGTGGAGGCTTGACCTTCACTTTGCTCCCAAGCCGAGGCATGGACATTGGTATGGCTCGCTACCGAGGTTTTGCACTCGCATGGCGTTCGCCTACAACTGAAATTCACCCTGCTTTTTACGAACCCGAACGATATGGATGGCTGAGAGGTTTTCACGGTGGTTTGTTAACGACTTGCGGATTAATGCACGCTGGTCATCCCATTGACGACGAAGGCGTTCACTACGGCTTGCACGGGCGCTCTTCATACACGCCAGCATCGCACCTTCGTGTTGATGACTATTGGGAGGGTGACGATTACTTTGTCGTCGTTGAAGGTCGCATCCGTGAAGGTGCAGTTTTTTCACCTGTGCTGGAGTTACACCGTCGTATAACTGTCAAATTGGGAGAAAACCGATTGTTCATCCGTGACACAGTGACCAACATCGGGTTTCAGCCCTCACCGCTGATGTTGCTTTACCACATCAACTTGGGCTTTCCCATACTTAGCGAGTATTCGGAACTTGTTTTGCCCAGCAAAAAAGTTCAGCCTCGCGATCCTGATGCTGAGGCAGGTGTGAACGAATACATGAAGTTCAGCACACCTCAACCGAATTTTCGTGAACAAGTCTTTTTCCACGAACTCGTCAGTAACCGTGATGGCAGCACCTGCGCTGCCGTTATCAACCGCACTTTGATGCATGGAGAAGGTTTAGGCGTTTATGTCCGATGGAATTTGAACGAACTACCTTACTTCGTCCAATGGAAGATGATGGGCGAGGGAATTTATGTCGTCGGTGTTGAACCGACCAATGCACCGTTGCAATTCACTCGCACCGAAATGCGTGAACGAAACTTATTGCCTGTCCTTCAACCCAGCGAGCAGCGCATTTTCAACTTGGAAATCGGCGTTTTGACCAACCGAGCCGAAATTGACCAATTCCGACAATTCGTTACGCAACTGATGATGGGAAGGTGAGTGGTTTCTCCGAGCAAGTTCTCGGCTGACTATGATGTGAGCCTATTCATCGTTTATCCTATGCTGCTGGCTTTGGACAGTGTGATAACGAGTTCGTTGGCGCCGAATTCATTTGGCGATTTGTAGGGGCACATGGAATGTGCCCGAAAAAAAACGGGCAGATTGTCATCTGCCCCTACTCACGACCGTAATTTGTCAATAGTAGGGGCACATGGAATGTGCCCGAAAAAAAACGGGCAGATTGTCATCTGCCCCTACACATGACCGTAATTTGTCAATAGTAGGGGCACATGAAATGTGCCCGAAAAAAAACGGGCAGATTGTCATCTGCCCCTACACATGACCGTAATTTGTCAATAGTAGGGGCACATGAAATGTGCCCGAAAAAAAACGGGCAGATTGTCATCTGCCCCTACTCACGACCGTAATTTGTCAATTGATGGGGCGCAGTTTTAACCCGTCCCGACTGAAGTTATCGGCGGTGCTTCATCCCCAAGCCTTTCTCAGGATTTCTGTAAAGCCTAAAAACTTCGCCAAACCTTGTCTTATGTGCCACAATTTTTGCTTGGTGATGGTGCAATGAAGACCGTCGCAGAGATGACTGTTGACGAACTTAAGGAACTTATTCGGCAAGTTGTGGCGGAGCAAAGGGAGTATTTTTTGGACGAGGATGGATGGTTGGTTTTCAATAACGAGGAAGCCTATGCCCGTTACCTTGAGCGACATCCTGACAAAATGCCGAGCGAGTTGAAAGCATGTTACATTGACGAGCACGGCATCAAGGCTTACTACAGCGACTACGAGTTGACCGAGGAAGGATTGAGAAGGTTAGAGGAAGCTCGGAAAGACATTGAGGCTGGGAGGATTTACACATGGGACGAAATCAAGCGGGAATTGGCAAGCGAGAGGTTGCATACAAAATTGTCTTCACGAACCGTGCGCGCAAAGACCTCAAAAGCATCCCGCAAAAAGACCGTCAGAATATCTTAAGCAAAATTGCATGGCTGGCTCAAAACGCTACAGCCATAAAGCACGAGAAAATGACAGGTCATCCTGAATACAGGGGCAATTTCGCGTTCTTTACCTGATTGCCCACGAAACGAAGCAAATCACGATTCAATTTATCGGCAAACACGACGAAGTTTATCGGCGTCTCATGCGCCGTTGAATAATCCCGTGAAAGGAGGGAAATCGCCGATGTCGGAAAAAGTGCTTTTGTCTCAACGCGATTTGCCACGCCAGTGGTATAACATTTTGGCTGACTTGCCCAAACCTTTGCCGCCGGTCATTCACCCGGCAACGAAACAACCCGTTTCGCCTGAAGATCTGTTGCCTGTCTTCCCTGAGCCGCTCATTGAGCAAGAGGTCTCACCTCATCGTTGGATTGACATTCCTGAAGAAGTGCTTGGCATTTATGCTTTGTGGCGTCCAACTCCTTTGCAGAGGGCGAAACGGCTTGAGCAATTTCTTGGGACGCCAGCACAAATTTGGTTCAAAAACGAGAGCCTTTCACCACCAGGTAGCCATAAACCTAACACCGCTGTGGCTCAGGCTTATTACAACAAAATTTCAGGCGTGAAAAGGTTGACGACGGAAACAGGTGCAGGTCAATGGGGAAGTGCTCTCTCGTTTGCGACTTGCTTGTTCGGGCTCAAATGCACAGTTTACATGGTCAAGGTCAGTTACCAGCAAAAGCCATATCGTCGCGTCTTGATGGAAACATGGGGCGCTGAAGTTTTCCCAAGCCCAACTAACCGAACTAATGCGGGGCGGCAAATTCTCTCTGAAGACCCAGATTCGCCGGGCAGTTTGGGCATCGCAATTAGCGAGGCTGTGGAAGACGCTGTCAACCACGACGACACAAAATATTCGCTCGGCAGCGTTCTCAATCATGTGCTTTTGCACCAAACCATAATTGGCTTGGAAGCTAAGAAGCAATTTGAGCAAATCGGCATCTACCCTGACATACTTGTAGGCTGCGTTGGTGGTGGGAGCAACTTTGCTGGCTTTACTTTCCCATTCATTGCTGATAAGTTGGCTGGCGATAAGTCCAACTTGCGAGTTATCGCCGTTGAGCCGAAAGCAGCGCCGAGTTTGACTGAAGGCGTTTACACTTACGACTTCGGCGACACTGCTGGGATGACGCCGCTTTTGAAAATGCACACCCTCGGTCATACCTTCATCCCTCCGAGAATTCACGCAGGTGGTTTGCGGTATCATGGCATGGCTCCAACGGTCAGTTCACTTTACGATGCTGGCATCATTGAGGCTGTTGCATATCCGCAATTGACAGTTTTTGAGGCAGCGATGATGTTCGCTCGCACAGAGGGCATCGTCCCTGCGCCTGAAACAGCACACGCTATTAGAGCCGTCATTGATGAAGCGCTGAAATGCAGGGAGACAGGTGAGGCGAAAGTCATTGCCTTCAACTTAAGCGGTCACGGCTATTTTGACTTAGTCGCTTACGACGAATACATGCAAGGCAAACTGGAAGACGCTATTTACGACCCTGAACAGGTCAAGAAGGCATTGGAGCGGTTGCCTGTGTAACTTTTAGTTAAACCACAAAGCAACATAGGTCGAAACGGTAAACATGGAATTAAACTTTTGCACGGTGACGGCATAAGCGGAATTTTATCCTTTGCAAGGAATTTCCGTTCACAGATAGGGGTGAGCGAAAAATGAAACTGGCGCAAAGGGTGCAGCGTATCAAGCCGTCGCCGACGATTGCAGCAGCAGCGAAGGCGAGAGCACTGAAGGCTCAAGGGGTTGACATTTGTGATTTGACGGTCGGCGAGCCTGACCTTGACACCCCTGACTTCATTAAAGACGCTGCCGTTCAAGCCCTGCGTGAAGGCTACACAAAATACACCGACGCACGGGGCACGGAACCGCTTCGCAAAGCCATTTGCGAGAAACTTGAGCGCGACAACGGACTAAACTACACGACTGACCAAATCGTCGCTTCATGCGGAGCAAAACATGCTTTGTTCAATGCCTTCCAAGCGCTTATTGACCCTGGCGACCAAGTCATTATCATCGCACCTTACTGGGTCAGTTATCCAGACATGGTTTTGGTCTGCGATGGCGAACCTGTGATCATCCCCACGACGGAAGAGAATGGCTTTAAGCCAACGCCGAAACAAATTGCCGACGCCATCACTGACCGAACAAAGGTTTTGCTCATCAATTCTCCTTGCAACCCCACTGGAGCGGTTTGGGAAAGGGAATTGCTTGAAGAGGTCACCGAAATTGTGCTCAAGCACGACAACTTGTTCGTTATTTCTGACGAAGTTTACGAGTGCTTGGTTTATGAAGGTCGCAAGCATGTAAGTATCGCCAGTTTGAACGAGCGCATCAAGGAACGCACGATAGTTATCAATGCCCTTTCAAAAACTTTTGCCATGACGGGTTGGCGATTGGGTTACGCAGCGGCGCCAAAACCTATTGCTGATGCGATGGCGAAAATTCAAAGTCAAAGCACGACCAACCCGACAAGTTTCGTCCAAGTCGCCGCCATTAAAGCGCTGCGTGAGCCGGGCGACTTCCCACAAAAAATGCTGGAACTTTACGACTTCCGCAGGCACATGATTGTCACAGCACTCAACAACATTGATGGCGTCAAGTGCAGAATGCCCGAAGGTGCATTTTACGCTTTCGCCAATTTTCAAGAAGCCATTGAACGCAAAGGGTTCAAGGACGATTACGAACTTTGCGACTTTTTGCTGGAAAAAGCCCATGTCGCAACGGTTTCAGGCTCGCCCTTCGGTGGATTAGGCTACTTGCGACTATCATTTGCGACTTCTGAAGACACCATCCAAAAAGCGACCCGACGAATTAAGGAAGCGTTGGCAACATGAAACATGGCGCCATCACAAGTGAACTCATAATGGCTGTCGCATCCCTGCACGACATCGTTGAACCAAAGGTTTGCCATACAGTTTTCGTCAAACTCAAGGTTGATGCTGTAAACCATCGGGGAAATTGCCCGCTGACCTGGCATTCGGACCGTTGAAGCATAAACTCGCTTTGGCTCTCTTCCTGTCCAGTAGCGCATCAAGTCAATTATCGTGGCATCGTCAGAAAAGTGATACAATTTATGGGGCGCCAAATTCGGGATTTGCACTGACAAAGGAAAGGTGCGCTAAGGGATGGCTCGGGCAATAATCATGGGTGTAACAGCAGCGTTACTTTGTGTTTCGTTTGTGACAGGAAAGGGGGTCATGAGGATGTCGGAGTGGAAAGTGACCGTTAAGTCAGAACAAAATGTCAAAGTCGCCTTTTTGAAGTTTGACATCCCAAGTGCCTTTGAATTCAAAAGTGCTCAAGTCATCGCAGATGATGGAAGGCGATGTCGGGCGCAAATTTTGCGCAACTTTGACGGAAGTCTCTCCGTCATCTGGCTTGAAAATGAACTGGCAGCAAACTCTGTCCGAACCTATCAGGTAAAAGTCAGCACTGAACCTGCCGAACCGAAAGTTATCTTGACCCAAGAGGGAAAATGGGTGAGAGTTACTGTTGACGGTCAACTTTTTACCCGATACTACTTCACTTCTGAGTTCGCCAAGCCCTTCTGCTTTCCTTTGGTTGGACCGAACGGCAAGATTTTGACAAGGGGATTTCCCGTTGAACCTAGCGAAGGTGAAACCAAAGACCATCCGCATCACAAAGGTTTCTGGGTTGCTTATGGCGATGTTAACGGTCATGACTTGTGGAGCGAAAGGGGCAAAATTGTGCACAGGGCTTTTGAACTTGTAGAAAGTGGTCCGCTCTTTGGGATTTTGAGAGCAAGACATGACTGGCTCGGTGTTGACGGGGAAAAACTTTGCGAGGCTATCCAAGAAATTCGCTTCACTGCCCTTAGCAACATGCGGATTTTGGACTTAACCCAAACTTTCGTGGCAACTGAAGGCGATGTCAAATTCGGAGACACAAAAGAAGGCTTTGTAGCAATTCGCATCCCAGACGAACTAACTTTATCAAGGGGAACAGGTCACATTTTGATTTCAACTGGACATCGTGACAGAGATGCTTGGGGCAAAAGGGCAAGTTGGTGTCTTTACTACGGAACTGTTGGTGGCGAACCTGTAGCCATCGCTTTCTTTGACCACAAAGATAACCGCAGTTTCCCAAACCCTTGGCATGTCCGTGACTATGGGCTTTTTGCAAATGGTCCTTTCGGGCGAAAAGATTTCGGTTTGCCACCTGAAGATGTTGGGAGTTTAGCAAAGGGCGAAAAGATGACGATGAGGTATCGCATCATCCTCTTTTCGTATCACCCAACATTTGAAGAACTCAACCAACTTTGGGCAGGTTTCGCTAATCCGACTTCCGTCCAGTGAGCCAAAGTTTTGACCCATCACCGATTGGCATTATGTTGGCGAACTCTTGCAAATTTGAGAGCCTTCGCCTTGTTGGAAGTTGGTTGTTTGGGTTTCGTTTTGTTGTTTAGGCGAGACAGCATGATAACTTGCCTCATTATAAAAGCCTTCAAAACTGCTACCGTTGTTTCATTACTGACGCCATAACGAGGGATAGCATAGCGGTCAAAATTAACCGTGAAAGGCTCTGGGTTAATCACTGCTGCCCACTTATAGCCTGCTCGTTTAGCCAACGCTTTCAAAGTCCCATCAGCGTAACCACCTGGGTAAGCCAGCCCTTCAACTTGAGTGCCTAACTTCTGCTCCAATTCTGTCTTTGACCTAACGAACTCCCACTCCATCTTGCTTTCGTATTGCTTATTAGAGGTAAGGCTTCGCTTTAACTTGCGAGGGTAAGCATGAGTGACAGTGTGAGAGGCGATTTCAACCAATCCCGATTGAGCCATCTCTTGTAATTGCTTCCATGTCAGAGCACCACGATACTTGCCTATCCAGTCAGTGTAGATGAACAAAGTTGCTTTTACACCGTAGCGCTTCAAGAGGGGAAAGAGTGTCAAGTATGCCGATTGAAATCCATCGTCAACGGTAATGACGACCGCACGCTTGGGAACGCTACCGCGCCATTGCCCTGTCAGCAATCTGACTGCTTCGCCCATGGTCAAAAATTGGAAGCCTAAAGCCTTAAGGGTCTGAATGTGGGCTTCCAAGCGTTTGGGTTTGATTGACCATTTGTTAGGACGCTCACTGAAGTCATGATAGCAAAAGGCGAAAACAGCGTAATTTGGAGGCAAAGGCACAGGCTTAGGCGCAAGGGGGATGCGTTTGTTAATAGGCGGAGAAATCACCTTAACGACCCTCCTCTGCTGCCAACTTGACAAACGATCAAAAGTCATCTGCAATGCCTCAAGAACAGCAACCACTATGGCTAAAAAAACGATTGACCAACCTATTGCATGAACGACTACTCTGAGTTTCATGTCGTTTCCACCCCATTATTGCGATTTTGACTATGCTTCCCAAGGGCGTTGCATTAAATTTTGACTTCAGCAAGGGCTAATGGAAGTGACAAAAATGATGCTGCAAAGTTCCGCTGACCTGATGAGAGAGGAGTTTCTATCGCCAGAGGGAAACGAAAAGTGGAGCCCCCGCCGGGATTTGAACCCGGGACCTCACCCTTACCAAGGGTGCGCTCTACCACTGAGCTACGAGGGCATTTGTCGCTGCAAATTATAGCACGCTTTTCACTCAAAAGTTTGTTGGTCTTCAGTCACACTCAAAGAACTTCAACAAGTCGCCAACTTCCGTTTTTGTTTCGCTGAGGCGACCTGCTGGAAGTTCCAGAACCGAAACAGCGTCTTTATCGGTCACAATCCAAATTCGCCAAGGCTTCATGTTGTATCGGACAGCAACGACTTTGCCTTCTCCATTTAGGTAAACGACATCAATGGCAAAGCGCATGAAGCAAGTATGAATGCCGCCACGAGCAGGAGTCAAAAACAAGCCTTCGGTTCGTTCCAAATTTCTCCGACCCATCAAGCCCCAAAACCTGTGCCACCAAGTTTTTGCAATGAAGCAATGCTCACATACAATCACCTTCTTGGTTTCGTTCCAAACCTTCGCAAAGTTTGGCATAGCCTCACCTTTGTCAATCCCAAAAATTGCGTTGTGCGTTTCGGTGAAAGTTGAACGCTCTTTCCCTACCCCACTTTTGCCTGACGGGGGTTAAATTCCATGTGACAAATTTTTGAGAAGAACTTAAAACCCAAAGAATTGCGATAAACCACTTTGCTTTGCTCTAATCCAAAGAGGGACGAGCAGGAGCAGGAAAATGATTGGGCAAAAGCAGAAAGCAAGGGCTGGTAACATCAACAAAGGTGCTCTTTTTGCTCTTTCCCTTGCCTGTTGGAATCGCCTTTCCCGCAACGCTTCCGCTTGAGCATGCAGGACATTGGCAATGGGTATTCCGAAGATTTCAGCCTGAATCAATGAGGCAACAAAAATTCTGATGTCCTCGCTTTTAGTTCTTTCCGCAACCTCCATCAATGCCTGACTTCTCGGACGACCAATTTGAATTTCCCAAAGATAACGCTGAAACTCATCGCTTAATGGTCCAGGAAACCTGCTACTAACTCTGTCAATGGCTGCTTCCAGAGCGAGACCTGCCTCAACGCATGTGGCGAGCAAGTCAACGAAGTCTGGGAAATATCGGTCAATCAATTTCCGCCTTCTTGTAGCCATTCGGTTTAACCAAACATCTGGCGCAATATAGCCTGAAATTGCCAAGATGACAACTGCTAACATTTGATGTAGAGATGGGAAATTGAGGACAGAGGTGAAATAAAGGAAGGCAATAGGCAAAGTAATTAGCCCCATTAACTTCAGCCCAAAAATCTCTTCTGGGCGAATTCGCCCAGCCAATCCTGCTTTGTGGATGAGGAAACGCAAACGGGAACGGTATTGATGTGGTGCTATTCTACCCAGAGAACCGAGAAGAGTGAGCATAAGGGATGTAACCCTATGCCTTGAGAGTCTCACTCTTGGCGCTGCTTGACCAATTTCTGCAAGTCGTTCAAGAGGACTGCGCCTCAGCATTTTTCTTCACTCCTCCAAAGTTTCAAGAATTTTCCTCAACCAAAACCAGCCGCCAATCTCCAGTAACCCAATTAGTCCGAAAGCCCTTAACCCTTCTGGGTTTGAGAACATAGGAGCAGACCAGGGTTCACTACCGCCAATTAAAGTGGCTAAATTGGCAAAAATGAAAACGAGTGCGGGTAAACCAAAGGCAAGGGCAAAAGCGCTTCCTCTCGTGAGGGAAGTTTCGGCGCGAATCTCTTGCCTTAACCTTAAGCGGTTTCGGATAGTATCGGAAGCCACCTCAAGCATGTGAGCCAAACTGCCTCCAACCTCTCGCTGGATAAGGACTGCGGTAACAACAATATTCAACTCGTGGCTGGGAACTCTGTCCACCATTCCTTGTAGCGCTTCTTCAAGGGATGAACCCAGTGAAATTGCCCTACTAACAATGGCGAATTCCTCTCGTAAAGGTGGCAATCCTTCCGTTGCAACTAAGTCAAGGGCTTGTTGAAACCCCATACCTGCCCTCAATGCATTAGCCATTAAGGACAAAGTGTCGGGAAGGACAGTCTCAACCCTGCGAATAAATTGTTTTTGCTTTCGCTTTAGCCAATCAACAAAAAGATAAGGGGCAATAAAAGCAATCAATGAGGCGATAAGGAAACGCAAAAAAGGCTGAACTGTGGGGGCGAAGAAATTTATGATTATCACTGTCAAGGAGAAACTTGAAATTATCAGAAACAACAAAATCGCGAAAGCAGTTCCGATGTCCAAGTTAACATGTGCCCGCTTAATTTCACGGTCAAGCCATTGAGCAAACCGCTGACCAGAAAGGAAACGGGAGAGAGTGGGGAAAGGTTCTGCTGACCTGAGAGAGACTTGCTTCTCCCATGCTTCATCCAAATCTTCGGGGCGACGCATTCTTTCTTGAAATTCACCATACAACTGCCTCTCTTCCATCAAAGAACTTCTCAGCCTTTCTACCGTAACTGATTTTGCTTCTGACCAAACTTGGTAGAAACCAAAGAAAAGGGTAGTAAGCCAGACAAATCCCGTTGCAAGTAAAATTACATCCAATGCTGTCATCAATTTATCAACCCCTTCATTTGAGGCATTCGTTCATTCCTATCGCTGGAAAATATTGACCGAAAGCCTTATTCCTCTTTCAATGAACCGTTCATAGCACTTAGGTCTCAATCCTGTTGCTCTCAACCGACCGCGAACTCTACCCATCTCGTCAAAACCCTCATGCTCAAAAAGGAACAAATCCTGCATGGTAATGACATCGCCTTCCATGCCAGTAATTTCAGAAATCTGTATCACTTTGCGGGAACCATCCTTTAGGCGAGCCGTCTGCAGGATAAGGTTAATGGCACCAGCGATTTGTTCTCTGATTGCCCTCACAGGTAATTCCATCCCAGCCATCAAAACCATAGTCTCAAGCCTTGAAAGAGCCTCCCTTGGACTGTTGGCGTGGATTGTCGTCATTGAACCTTCGTGACCTGTGTTCATTGCTTGCAACATATCAAGGGCTTCTCCTCCTCGGCATTCACCCACGATCATTCGGTCAGGTCGCATTCTTAAAGCGTTGCGGACTAAATCTCGGATGGTTACTTCTCCAATGCCTTCAATGTTTGGTGGTCTTGCTTCAAGCCGAACCACATGGTCTTGTCGGAGTTGCAATTCCGCTGTGTCTTCAATAGTGATGATGCGTTCGTCATTAGGGATGAAGGCTGAAAGGACATTCAAAAGCGTGGTTTTACCTGAACTTGTTCCGCCTGAGATGATGATGTTCAACTTAGCCTGAACCGATGCCTGCAAAAACTGAGCAGCCTCAGGCGTTATAGTCCCAAAGGAGATAAGGTCACTCATAGTGAATGGGTCACGGGAGAATTTTCTGATTGTCAAACATGGACCGTTAAGAGAAATGGGTGGGATGACAACATTGACTCTGCTGCCATCAGGTAAACGAGCATCAACCATTGGGACTCGCTCATCAACGCGCTTGCCTAAAGGCAGAAGGATTTTTTCAATGACCCGCATCAAGTGCTGTTCGTCCCTAAATCTAACCCCAGTCAACTCAATCTTGCCGTGTCTCTCAACATAAACCTGATATGGACCGTTAGCCATGATTTCGTTAATTTCAGGTTCATCAAGCAAGGGCTGCAATGGACCGTAGCCAAGTATTTCGTTGATGAGAGAAACTTGCATTTGCATCCGTTCACTGCGTGATAAAACGAGATTTCGGTTTGAAACTTCAGTTTCAAAAGCCTCCTCCAGCAACCTGGTAAGTCTATCCCTTTCATGAAGCAGTATTGGTTCTCGCTCAACTTCCTGCATAAGTTTCTCTTGGAGAGTTTGTTTTAATCGTTCAACAGCATCCTGACGCCACCTTTGCCTTTCCACTTGCTGATAAAGGAGAGAGGCAAAGGGATTTTCTGGACCTTTATCAATAGAGAGGGTGGGCACGGGTGAAATTGGCGGGACTTTTGCCCTTACACGACCTCCATCGGGTAAGGGTTTATCAAGCAACGGAACACGCTCATCAATTCTTGCTCCGAGGATTTGAGCAATTTTGTTTATGATTCGCAAAAGGTGGCTCTCATCCCGAAATGTCCAATCACATCGCTGCAGTGACCCCATTCGTTCAACCAAAATTTCGTCGGGAGCGTTTACAGTTATGCGAGCGACCATCGGATCATTAAGCAGCCTTTCAAGGGGACCGAGACCCTTGACCTCGTTCATAAACTCCTCAATGAGGAATCGCCTTTCCTCAGGACGAATGATTATGCCCATACCTTGAAGGGAAGATGTTATCGCCTCGTCAATTAGGTTACGCAAGGGTGTATCACTCATTTGCTCAGCATTAGCTGGTAGTGACGAAATCACCTTATCCATCAATTGGTTGCGAAGCAAGGTCAAGCGATCTCCCGGCTGCGATGTATCCGAAACCGTTTCTACCTCGCCTTTCACCTTTCCTGACTTTGCCGCTTCTTCCTCTTCTTCTTCAGTCAATTTCTCAAGTCGTTTCAGAAGAGACACGGTTATCGTCACCTCCTGCCTAAAGTTTGCCATGTTTAGGCAATTAGTTCAATGGGTTGTAGGTTGAATCCCTTCTCACAGGGATGAAGTTTGATTCGGTTATCAATTTTCTGAGTTCCGCTTCGGTCAGTGACATGGGACTTTCCGCTCCAGCCATGTGAAAAATCTTTTCGTTGACAACCGTTCCGTCAATGTCATCCGCACCAAAACTGAGTGAAACTTGTGCTAACTTAGTGTCCATGGAAATCCAGTAGGCTTTAATGTGCGGGAAATTATCAAGCATAAGGCGAGCGATAGAAATTTCTCTCAAGTCTTGCACTCCAGTTGTTGGTTTGCCACCGAGTTTGGTGTTTGCTGGATGGTAAGCCAGCGGAATAAAACACATGAAACCTCCCGTCCTATCTTGAAGTTGGCGCAAAAGTTCAAAGTGCATGGCTTTTTCCTCGGGCGTCTCAATGTGACCATAAAGAATCGTCGCATTACTTCTCAACCCAAGTTTGTGGGCAACCTCATGAACATAAAGCCACTCCTGTGGCGATGCCTTGCGAGGGTAAATCTGTTCGTGGATACGCTCCGACAAAACTTCCGCACCACCGCCAGGCAGTGAACCAAGACCTGCTTCAATGAGCCGTTCCAAAACCTCTCGGACCGATAAACCAGAAATTTTGCTGAAGAAGTGAATTTCGGTGGCAGTGAAGGCTTTAATGTGCAATTGCGGAAATGCTTCCTTCACCCTGCGAACCAAATCCAAATAGTAGTCAAAGGGCAACTTGGGATGCAATCCACCGACTATGTGAACCTCGGTGACACGGTCCCAAAGCATCTGACCGAGCCGCTCCACATATTCGTCAACGGAAAATTCAAAGGCTTCAGGGTCTTTCGGGTATTTGCCGAACGCACAGAAAGGGCACCCAGCATAGCAAACATTGCTGTAGTTTAGATGCACATTGACAACATAGTATGCTTTGTCGCCATGTCTTTGCCTACGGACATAGTCAGCCAAGTAACCAAGCGCTAACAAATCTCGTGTCCGATAAAGCCTAACGCAGTCCTCTATGCTTAACCGCTCATTGGCAAACACTTTCTCGGCAATATCGGCGATTTCCGAGCGGGCAATTAGTGCCTCCATTTTTGCACCTCCTCATTGGAGCAATAAGCCCATTTCAACGCTGCAAAAAAATTAGCACATCCGTGTGGAAAAGTATAAACTTTCATCACATTGTGCTATCCTTTGTTCGTTGGAGGGAAGTAGAATGAGCGAATTGGCGGAGAAGATGATTGGCAGCAAAACAGTATTTGAAGGGCGATTGGTTGGATTGCGACAAGACGAAGTTCAACTGCCTGACGGTCGGAAAAGTATCCGAGAGGTTGTAGTTCACCCAGGCGCCGTCGCTGTCGTGCCCTTGACAAGTGACGGTCAAATAGTTCTCATCCGTCAATTCCGATACGCTGTTGGTGAAACCCTGATTGAAATTCCTGCTGGAACACTTCATCCTGATGAAACGCCAGAAGAATGCGCTCAAAGGGAATTGAGGGAGGAAATCGGGTATGCTGCTGGGAAATTGGAGCGATTGACTTCCCTTTACTTAGCACCTGGCTATAGCACTGAGTTAATTCACCTGTTCATCGCAACCGAATTAATTCCTGCCGATGGTGAGCGTGAGGAAGATGAAATTTTGGAAGTTGTGAAGATGCCTCTGAAAGACGCAATTGCTGCCGCTGAAAAGGGTGAAATTCGGGACGCAAAAACTTTGGCTGCATTGTTTTTAGTTCATCAGCGTCTCTTGGATGAAAATTTTCAATTGCTCTCAAGTCATAAATTCGGGAACGAATAAGGAGGGAGAAAAGATGGCTGAACGATTGGGAATTCTCGTCGGAGGTGGTCCAGCGCCAGGAATAAACAGCGTCATCAGCGCTGTGACCATTGAAGCCGTTAATCAAGGTCTTGAAGTCATTGGAATTTACGATGGCTTTGAACACCTGATGAAAGGGCACACCGACATGGTCCGTCAACTGGCAATTACAGATGTCTCTCGCATCCACTTTGATGGAGGCTCAATCCTTAGGACATCGCGAGCCAACCCAACCAAGACCAAACAAGATTTGGAAAACACTTTCAAGGCTTTGAAGGATTTGGGCATTCGCTACCTCGTCACCATTGGCGGTGACGACACTGCATTTTCAGCAAGCGAAGTAGTTAAGACAGCGGGAGGCAGTATCAGAGTTGCTCATGTTCCTAAAACCATTGACAATGACTTGCCGTTGCCTGGTGGTATGCCCACCTTTGGTTTTGAAACTGCGCGCCATGTCGGCACGGAACTCGTCCGCAACTTGATGGAAGATTCACGAACCACCAACCGTTGGTATTTCGTAGTTGCGATGGGGCGTAAGGCTGGTCACTTGGCTCTCGGTATCGGCAAAGCAGCGGGTGCAACAGTTACTGTCATCGGTGAGGAGTTTCCGAAAGACAAAATCACCCTCTCTGAAGTTTGCGATGTCCTTGAAGGCGCGATTTTGAAGCGACGAGTTTTGGGGCGAAAAGATGGTGTTGCGGTCATCGCAGAAGGCATCGGCGAAAAGATTGACTCTGAAGAGTTGGCTCAAATTCCCGGCGTTGAAGTTGAGATAGACCCTCACGGTCACATCCGATTGGGCGAAATCCCCCTCGCCACAATCCTCAAACGCGAAATCCAGCGTCGGTTCAAAGAACTGGGCCAAAAGATGACAATCGTTGATGTCACCCTCGGTTATGAGTTGCGCTGTGCCCCACCTATTCCCTTTGACATTGACTACACACGAACCCTTGGCTACGGTGCTGTCAAGTTCCTTTTGAGTGAGCCGAAAGACGATAAAGTCAAGCAAGGCGGTATGGTTTGCTTGGTTGGAGGCAAACTTGAAATCCTGCCTTTTGATGAACTGCGCGACCCTGTCACTGGTCGGACGAAAGTCCGCTTGGTTGACATCAACTCCGAGCATTACCGAGTTGCACGCGAATACATGATTCGCCTTGAGCGTGAAGATTTGGAGAACCCAGAGATGTTGGCGAAACTGGCTAACGCTGCAAAGATGACGCCTGAAGAGTTCAAGAAGAAGTTCTCCCATGTCATAGGAATTGAAGCCTGAAAAACTCAACGGAAATCAAAATCGCTTCAAAAGGTTGTGAGGATTTCTGCTATTGCACCTTTGATGGTTTTCGGAGGGATGTCCGTGAGCCGAAAGTTTAATTTTTTGTTGCTGATGCTCCTTTCTTCGGTAACCCTGACTTCAACTTTCGCTCAACCACCAGCGAAAATCACCTCAACTCTTGGATCGGAACCCATCATGCGACCTTACGGCAAAGTCATTGTCTTTGTCATGGACGGGCTAAGTTACCGCCACATTTTGCCTCATGGCTTGAGCGCTTTCGGTGAAATGGGCGAGTGGTTGGAGCGGAACGGTAGCATGGCACTACTCAACACAATGGGCTACGGTGGAAATGACAGGTTTCGGGTTGCGATGAGCATTGCTTGTGGTGTTCGTGCATTTGCTGATGAGAACGCAGCACTTGTTTTGCAAGCCGATGAACCCTTTGAAGCCGATAACGCTTTGAATGCCTACAAGCGCCGTGTCGGAACTTTTTCGCTTCCCCACGCTCCTGAACCTTTTAAGCCGCTGGTCTTCCCAATGCTCTCTGAACTGAAATGGCGGAACGAGCAAATTCAGAAAAAACCTTTGCCCTTTGGTATCGTCGCTCAATCTTTGCTTCAAAAAGGCATCAATGTTATCGGCATTGGTTGCGGAGATTTTTCAACAAGACATAGCCCAAAGGCATCAATGTCAACCTTCCGTCACGGTTTGCTTTTGGCTCTTGATGAAAAAGGTTTGGGAGTTGGCTTGACAGGAGCGAAGTTGCTTCAGGAAGACCCTACAATGCCTTATGGTTTGGCTGTTGAAGAAAATCGTTGGCGGGAAGTTTTTAATGAAGCGTGGCAGGGAGCAAGAGTGATTGTGCTTTTTCCCGGCGAAACTTTCCGAGTTGACCTTTACGGCAGCCAGCGGTTAATTCCCATCGCTGTTCGTCGTGAGTTGAATTTGCTTCGCCCCATTGTTGAGGGCATGGATTTGGAGCGAGATTTGCTTATCCTTTTTTCGTTAGCGCCGTCGCGGGAAAACCGTTACGAACTTTCTTTCATCTGCGTTGTCGGTAAAGGCGTGGAACGAAACGGGTTGCTCACATCCTTGACAACACACCAAGTTGGTCTCGTCTCAATCTTGGACATACCCGCAACCATTTTGCATTTTTTCGGGGTTGAACCCTTGCAGCCTATTAACGGTTTGCCAATCACTTCAGTGGCGAAAGGACTTGACAAAGTTAGGTTGTGGCAAATGGGAGCGAAGGCTCAAGTGACGGACACTTACATGCGCACAACGATTTTGGTCTTGTGGTGTGCTTTGCAAGTCATCTTTTTCGGCTTAATTGCTTTTTTCGCTTTGCAGCGGAAATCTGTTCCTGCTTTGCTCATTGAAGTTGAGGTTTTGATTGCTTTCCTAACCTCTGGAATTCACTTGGTTTCGGGTTTGCCTTCATCCCTTTCGCCTTTGGCAGCAATTTCAGTTGCTGTTCTGGTCGGCGCAGCGAAGATGTTGGGAAATGGCTGGGACAGAAGTTTCCTTGCAGCAGTAGTTTTCGCTGACGCGATTTTCGTTGCTGATGCGACAGGTTTGATGCCTTTGAGCGTTGATTCTCCATTTGGCTATTCAACTTTTTTCGGCGGTCGCTACTACGGTCAAGGCAATGTTGGGATGGGTTTGACTTTGGGAGCAATTTTTGCCATCACCATAGCCCTCAATTGGCAGCGATGGGCAACGGCAATTTCAACTTTCATTGGTGCAATTTTGGTTGGAGCACCTTTTTGGGGTGCCAACATCGGCGGTGCTCTCACAGGGCTATTCATAACTTTGGCGGTGGTCTTTGCTGGCAGAGTTAAATGGTGGCACCTTTTGGTAGCGATTTTGGCATTGGTCTTGCTCCTTTTTGGCTTTGCTGCTTTTGAGTTGATGCGACCTGAACCTTTAACCCATTGGGGTCGGTTAGTCCAATCAACGGCAAAAGAGGGAGTTATTCCTTTCGCTTCAATAGTTTGGACAAAGTTAGGAATTGGGCTTAGAGCCTTTAAAGCCATTCATTGGGACATCGCTTTTTTCGCACAAGGGATTTTAGTGGCAGTTTTGTGGCAGTTGAGGGGTAGGGATTGGCGCCTGACAACTCTTGCAGTTGGTGCAATTGCTGCGTTGCTGCTCAATGACTCGGGACCTCAAACGCCCGTCGCTTTCATGTTCTTCCCCATTTGCGCTCTTTGCCGAAAGTTACCTGCTCACCTGTGAAATCTGCCACCCAGATAACCACTCAGCCAAAGTTAGCCAAAGCAAAATGGCAGCAGTATCGGCAGGGTTATCAAGCACTTGCCACAAGAATTGCTGGGTGACAACGGCAAAATCGGCAATAAACTGCTCGGATTCGTCCAACTTCAATGGCTTTTCAAACCTCTCAGGAAACAACTTCTGCCACGAGTTCATGACGAAAGTGAGCGTCTCTTCCGGATGCATGAACAATGCCTCGCCCAATTCCAATCTCACTTGCTCCCGAAACTGTTCCCAAGTCATTGGTGTTCACTCCCTAAGTTGCTTCTTCTTCGTCGCCAGGTTCAAGCAGCCCCAAACCTCCTGCCTTCCGCCGATAAAGGACATTTACTTGACCGTTCTCGGCGTTGACGAAAACGAAGAAATCGTGCCCAAGTAAGTCCATCTGGACTAAGGCTTCTTCTATCGTCATCGGTTTGACCGAAAACTTTTTCGTTCGGACAACTGTGAAGTCCGAGACGGGTGTTTGAACCATCGTTGTTGTCTCTGGCTTGAAATTGACCAATGGCTTTGAGTGTCTGCGCCGGTCAATGAGCCTTTCCTTGTGCTTGTGTAACTGTCGGTCAATTTTGTCCATTGCCTTATCAAAGGCAACTCGTAAGGAAGGGGCTTTCTCTTGAGCCCTGAGCAAATATCTGGCGATTTTCAGCGTCACCTCAACGATGAACTGACTTCGCTCCCTCCTTACCTCAACTTCAGCCTCCTGCATGTTCGGGTAAATCTTTCTCAAACTGCTGAGGGAATTTTGAGCGTGCTCTTGAAACTCATCGGCAAGGTTGATGTCGTGAGTGACAAACCTAACGGGCAAAGATTTTGTCTGCCATTTCATCTTTTGCGACATCTCAAACCCTCCTATCCTCAATTGCATGCTCAGTTTTTACCTTGCCAAAAGTTTGGCATCCATCGTGGCAAGATGACTTGATGATGAACAAAGGGGGTAGGTGGGATTGAGCCAGAAAAGTGTGTTGGCTTCGTTCAGCACTACCTTGCAAAAGATGCAGTCGCTTGTAACCCATACTCGTCAGGAATAAAAACTCCGCTCCAATGAGCCAATGCTCTTTCGGTCAGTTTTTCCTTCGTTTCAGGCAAATTCTGCACTGCTTCAGACACAAGGGTGAGCCACCTTCGCTCCCGTTCAGGCAAAGGAATCAACTCATCATCAACAGCCCTTTGGAGAACTTCAACAACCAAATTTGCCATCGCAACTGTCCGACTATAATCGTCGCCAGAGGCAACAATTCGCTTTGCTGCCTCGTGCATAACTTTCAAGTCAAGCATCAGCGCTTGCGGGTCACGGTTTCGGTCGGATTCAACGAACAAATCGCGAAGGCATTTTGCCTGACCGTTTTTCGCAGCAGTATTCATCATCCTACAGTCGTAGATGAGGATTTCCGTGAAGACTTCGGGTGCGAACCCTCCGAGCAACCTGACATCTTGCACGCTTTCGTTGCTCCAAAGGTCACAAACAGCCGCTGCGATGTTGCCCAAGGGTGAGGAGTGAGCGCAAGCGCTTGATTTTCCTTCCATGCTGATGGGGACGCCAGCGATGATTTTGATGATTGGATTTTCGTAACCGCAATCTTTCAGCGGACCTGTTGCGCCCATTTCAACGGCAACTAAAGACCTCGGAGCACTGAGAAGCCTCATGAATGCTGCAATGACCTTCGGAATTAGACCTTGATGAGCCAGTTGCATTGCCGTGTTAGCAAACCCGCAAGCGGTGTCGCCACCAGCAACGATGCCGTAACGCTTTGCAATTTCAACGATGTTCGCCCACAAAAACTCCATGTCTCTCGGTGCTAAAACACCCAAAGCGAAAACCAAGCCATCAATGTCACCTTCAACGATGGCTTGGTCGGAAACTTCTTTGCCCCCAGTGCTTTCAATGGACAAAATGTCCGCTCCAGCATCAGAGCACAATTCAAAGGCTTTCAACATTTTTGCTAACGGTTCGCCGCTTCTCATTTTCGGTGGTCGCTCTTCGTCTCTTATGTCGGCGACCGTTACTCTGAGTGCCGACTTAATTCCATGCCTTTGATTGAACTCGTCCATGACTTTCTTTATGTCGCTTGCGATGAGAGCACCCCACTCTGGGTTTTTGGTCATCTCGTAAAGTTGCTCAAACTCAAGAACCAACATTTCTTGACTAAGGTGAATAGCCCTTTGAAGTATTCGGGTCACCATTTCATGAAAACGCCGCCTCACTTCTGGCAAAGTTTCTTTGCGAATTGGCATTGGTGGCAAGGTGAAATTGACTTCAGGCAAAACTTCGCCGCCACCAATAACTACGCCTTGACCGCATTTGACCACTCTCTTGGCAACGCCGAAAACCAAATCGTCAGGCGACTCGTAAGCCAACGATTTAGCAATCGCTCGCTTACCCATCCGCTTCTCCTCCTTGTTCATTTTTGCAACGCATAAAAATTTTATCGCCGAGCATAACACCTGACCACTGCTGAGGAGGTAAACTCAAGCCCAAATTTGTTTCCTGACATCACGCAGCAACTTCCTTTTGCCTCATTAGCCAAGCATGTATTGCCTGCGCTGCTTTGCGACCTGAAGCGATAGCGTTGGGGACATCAAATGGACCAGTAACAGCATCCCCTGCTGCGAAGACCCCTTGAATTGGCGTTTGAAGCGTTTCAGCATCAACGGCTATCACTCGCTTGCCCTTAAGAGGCTCTGGCAGGTTTGTCAAGTCAACTTCTTGACTGATTGCCTCAATGACCACATCCGCAGGCATGATGAATTCACTGCCGGGAATTGGCACTGGTCTTGGACGACCAGACTCATCGGGTTCGCCAAGTTGCTGCCTTTGAACTTCAATTGCCACCAACTTACCGTTTTCACCGATAAAACGAGTTGGGTTAGTGAGGAAGTGGATGGTCACGCCTTCCTCTTCAGCGTGCTTCACTTCCTCTTGGGCTGCTGGCATTTGTGCCCTGTCACGCCTGTAAAGGATGAAGGCTTCAGCACCGAGCCGAATTGCCATTCTGACGGCATCAATTGCCGAGAAGCCTCCACCGATAACTGCAACCTTTTTGCCCTTCAAATCTGGCGCATTGCCCAAGTTGACAGCCTTGACAAAATCAATGACATGCCAAACGCCTTCCAAATCCTCGCCCGGAATGTTCATCCATCTCGGCTTAAGTGCTCCAATTGCGAGAAGAACCGCATCGTATTGCTGCTGCAATTCTTCCAAAGTCACATGTTCACCCAACTTCACTCCCATTCGCCATTCTATGTTCAAAGCCTCAAGCCGCTCTAAATCTTTGCGCCACGCATCCCTCGGGAGTCGGAAGGTAGGGATGCCGAAGTGAAGCATTCCACCTGGCTTGTCCATTGCATCGTAAACCGTGACCGAATGACCATTCAACCTCAACTGCCATGCTGCTGTCAAGCCTGCTGGACCTGAGCCGACGATAGCAACTTTGAAACCCGTCGGTGGAGCAGGTTCGGGAAATTGAACATCAGGCGCATAATCAGCGGCGGCTCGTTTAAGCCAAGCAATGGCAATTGGATCGCCCTTTTTGCCTCGTGGGCAAACGGTTTCGCAAGGGTGCGGGCAAACGCGACCGCAAACCGCTGGCAAAGGGTTGTCTCGCAAAATGACCTGCATAGCACCAGCAAAATCGCCTGCCTTTATGCGTTCAAGGTAGCCAGGGACATCTTGATGGAATGGGCACGCTTCAACGCAGAAAGGTCGGCGACAAAAAATGCATCGGGAAGCCTCAACAATGGCATCTTCAGGCAGATAACCTAAGTTGACTTCACGGAAATCCGCTCGCCGCTCTTTTGGCGGAAATTCCCTAACGGGCAATCTTTGCCAAACAGAGCGCTCCATTTTCTATCACCATCAAAAAAATGCAATGCCCAAAGGACATCGCTGTCAGGAATTGCCCTGATTGTTAACTGTCGTGTCCGAAATTTTTTCTTGGTTTCCCTTTGATGCGGCTTTTGTTAGTCGGTCATGAATTGCCAAACCAAGTCCGACAGGTGGCGGTAAAGGTGCAACGATGACGGAGACATTCTGCTTTTCAAGCCACCTAAGACCCTCAAACAACTTTTTGGCAAGTTCGTTCCAATCGCCCCACTTTCCCCAGTCAAACACGATTACGCCATCTTGCTCTTTCGTCCAACCATTAGGCGAAAGAGCACCAACTTGACCTGAAGTTGAAATTTGCCTTTTGAGGCGCTCAATTTCGGAGGCAAATTTTTCTGGCTCTCCCTCCGTCAGGACAACGGGCACTGAAGGTGCATAATGGCGTGGCATCATACCCGGCGAAGGCAAACCAAGTTCAAAACCTTCCTGAATTTTGGTGGCGACAAGGACCTCACCTAAAACCTCCTCAATCGCTTCCTTGCTCACTCCTCCAGGGCGCAAAATCACTGGTGGTTTTTTTGTTAGGTCAAGGACAGTTGATTCAACGCCGACTTGAGTCGCTCCAGCATCCAAAATCCCGTCAATGAGCCCAAACAAATCCTGCAAAACATGTTCAGCGGTCGTTGGACTTGGGCGACCAAAGCGGTTTGCGCTGGGTGCAGCAATGGGAACACCAGATGCCCTTATCAAAGCCAGCGCGATTGGATGGTTCGGCATCCGAACCGCTACAGTGGGCAAACCGGCAGTGACGGCATCAGGGACATTAGGTTTTTTGCGAACGACAACTGTCAATGGTCCAGGCATAAAACGCTTTGCAAGTTCGTGGAAGTGCTTTGGTATTTCCTCAACGAGAAGTTCAAGCATTGTCAAATCGCAAATGTGGACGATGATGGGGTCCCATTCAGGACGCTCCTTTGCGACGAAGATTTTGAACACGGCATTTTCATCAAGGGCATTTGCGCCTAAGCCGTAAACAGTCTCCGTCGGAAATGCAACTAATCCACCCTGACGAATTATTTCCGCCGCTTCCGATATTGCTTTGGGGTCAGGCGAGTTTGGGTCAACCATCCAAATTTTCGTTTCCATCCAAACTTCACCAAAGCAAATTTTGAAGCGTCAACAGATGGTCAGCCTTAAGGAAAAGCGACGACGGTTTGAAACTGAGCCCTAAGTTTTGCTTAGCACAGAGACAGCCTTGTCCGTTAGCCAGACGCGATACCTCAACAATGAGCGACCACTTGACAACATTGCATCCCTGATTTTGCTTTGAAGTTCGTTCAAGTTCACCCATCTGGCGCTTTCAATTTCGTGGATGTCAACGGGCTTAAGGCGACCCTTAATTGCCTTTGCGGTGAAAACATGGGTCGTCCAATCAAGGCTGCCCGACGGAGCAACAAACTTGACCCGAACACGAAGCAAGTAACGCTGCAATTGAACTGTCAACCCCGTCTCTTCATAGGCTTCCCTCATCGCACCCGCTTCAAAGTCCTCGCCCCTCTTGACAGCCCCGCTCGGCGCTCTGTAAACGCCTTTTGGATGATTGGGCTTTCGTATCACTGCCAATTTGCCGTTTCGGAAAATGAACAAAGTAACATCGTGAGCACGACCGTCTTTTTGGCTCGCCTTGATCATTGCTAATTCATTATCAGTGATGTGCCAACGAAGCCTGAACACTTTCGGTTTGCCGTAGCGTTGCTCCACATGTCGCAGAACCTTGCGGGAAATGTCCGACAGCAAAAACTGTCACCCCTTTGACTTTATCGCTCTTTGACCTCTGTGGTAGTGTAGTATTACAGCAACCTCACTTCATGTCTAACTTCGTCAATGATTGACAGCAATTCATCAAATGTTCCGCTTCCACCAAGCATGTCCCAAAGTTCTGCACCAATGAGCACTTCGGTTTCTATGTCCATAATGCGTTGTGTGAAAGCATGGCGATAAGATTCCCGCAGTCCGTAAGGAAAAGCCAAATAGCCACGAGCCATTTCGTTTGGGCGGGCGATAACAAAATCGTCAATGAGCACAGGCTCGCCCTCCGTTCTCATATAGACTTCAAAGGCTAAAATTTTGCGCTTACTCTCAGCACAAATGTCCAAGTTGGGTTTGGGTGTTTTCAACTCAAGGTAAAGTGGCGCTGGAACAAAGTCGGCAATAAATATGTCAAGCACAATTGCGCGCGTTTCCGTTTGCCCTGAAGGTGAAACTTTTAAAACGCTCATCACAACCCGTTCGTGGTCGGTGGGAATCTTTTCACTGGATTTACCCTTCGCTGCTGCTCGCAAGCGACTAACAATTTCGTCAATGGCGTTCCAAACTGCACGGTCAAGTGTCATCGGCATGGGATAGTTACTGTGAACATAGCGAAACCTCGTTTTCGCTAAAGCCGCGACTAATTGCGGATACAACTGCTGACCCAACTTAGTCACGATCGTGCGTTGGTGTTTGAACGCCACAAGGGCTTCGTCACGAAAGAAAAGCGATTGAAAGGGGTATTCTCGCTTCAAAGCGTTTGTGGAGTAAGCCTGCCTGCTCCTTTTGGCAACGGTCTCATCCACAAACTGGCGTAGAATTTCTTTCAACTGTTGTCTTACCTCTGGCTTCATTTTCGTTTAGACCTCCGCAGTAGAAGGATGTATTCAAAACGCAAACGAGCATAGCCTCCCAATATGGGACGGCGCAGGGCAATTGCTTGGTCAAAGCCAAATTCTGGCGCCCATTGGAGTATTCGCTGGCAAAAATCCGTTCGTTGGTCACCGACGACAACATCCCCCAAAATGATTGCAACCCAACCGCAAGGTTTAAGCACTCTGACCATTTCAGAAAGCGATTGACGCATATCTTGCTCATACATCATTAACCGCTGTTTGCCTTGTCCTTTCAAACCTATCATTCGTCGCCGCAGCGATTCAGCGCTTATGCCCAAATAGTTGAGCAAATGCTCATCGTTTTTTACATAGTCCAAAGCAATGCTGTAAGGCGGTGAAGTGACAATGCCGTCAATTGAAGCATCCGATAGAGGTAGCGCTAAAGCATCATCACACAAGATACGGGCTGGCGCAATTTTCATGCCCAGCATTTCCCTAACACGGTGGACGCCTTCTAAAGTGCGACAATATTCTGTCAAGTTTTCCTGCCAAAAAACTTCCAAAGGTTTCGCTTTGCCTGTGTCTTGCAAGTATGTGTGGTCGGAAAGGGCATGCAAAAAGACCAACAAAAGCAAGTTGCGCCATTCTAAGGGCAAATCAGTAGCGACATCAGGGAAAAGTTGTTCCCAAATAGTCTGCGAAAGAGATACGCCATCCAAAGGCATTGGAGGCAAAACAAGTGGTTTTGGTTTCTCTAACTGTTGCACAAATCGTTGAAAGACCTTTGTCAATGGAAGGCGATGAAGAGTCTGACGAAATTTAGGGAAGTCAATAGACAAGGCTTGATTTTTGACGAGTGCCACAAAGCACAAGGCAGGATTAATTTCAACACCGACACTGGAGACTCCTATCGTAGCGCACTCCACAAGGGTCGTCCCTGAACCAACAAAAGGGTCAAGCACCGTGCCTTGCTCTGTCACTGCCATAAAGTTGATCAATGCCTTTATCATTTGCCCGTGAAACTTGCCTTTGTAGGGATAAAACCAATGCGTCAAGTATTGATTGCTGCGTCCGATTTGCCCCTTGCCTTCCACTGACGAAAGGTAAAAATGCCAACTTTTCTCGCCAGCGATTTCTTCAAAATAAGCCGTGCGTCGGCGAAAGGCTTCTAAGTCATTGCTCCAAAGGCTGAATTCCATCTTTGCCAACTGTAACTCATAGACCATGCTCACATCGTCAAATAACTTGAAGTTGACCTCACGACTTTTTCCGTCGGTTATCCATGCAAGTATGTCCACCAAGTCGGTCAAGGGTTCTAAAGGTGCGACCTCGCTGAACAAGTCCAGTGACCTCAATGAATTCACCCCCAGATGATGCCATTCATTTTCCAATGAGCAATTGATTCGCCTTGAGATACCTCAAATCGCTGTTTGGAACTCACCCCCTCACGGCTTCATTCTTTCTTTGACGGTAAAGGCAAAAATGGCACCGCAACTACCTTCGCATCTTGCAGTTGATTGCGGACGAGCACCTGAACTTTCGTGCCAATTTGCGACCATTCAACAGCCACATAAGCCATCGCAATTGCTGTGTTCAAATGGGGCGAAAAGACCCCGCTGGTGACGATGCCAACCTCTTGCCCGTTCGCAAGCACTTTAGCGCCTTCCCTCGCCGCTGCTCTCGTGAAAAGTTTCAACCCAACTCGCTTGCGCTTAATGCCCTCACGCAATTGCGCTTCAATTGCGTCGCGCCCGATAAAAGGTTTCTCCATCGCCACAAACCGCATCAAGTCCGCTTCAGCAGGAGTTGTGTCTTCGTTTAAATCGTGCCCGTAAAGGCACATGCCCGCTTCAAGCCTCAAAATATCGCGAGCACCTAAACCGCAGGGTTGGACTCCTTTCACCCGCAATGCCTCCCAAATTCGCTCCGCTTCATCAGCGCGGCAGATGATTTCCACTCCGTCCTCGCCCGTGTAGCCTGTCCGAGAGACAAGACAGTCAACACCTACCAACGAAGACTTTCCGATGCGAAAACGCTTCAACGAAGAAGGCTTCTCGTCTCCATCGGCTAACTCGTCTACAACCGCCATTGCGTCTGGACCTTGAACCGCAATCATCGCTGTCTCAAAAGTTCGGTCAATCAACTCAACATCGTTGGGCAAGTGCTTCTTCATCCAAGCG
>Ga0209289_100298_pt1 | contig 28799 bp, 29 predicted proteins | sample GXS110809BmetaG_FD_184121 | JGI IMG/M metagenome (GOLD analysis project Ga0209289, IMG submission 184121) | Hot spring microbial communities from Gongxiaoshe hot spring, China to study Microbial Dark Matter (Phase II) - GXS 110809B (SPAdes)... ...
CCATTCTTTATGTGGCTATTCCAATACTCAGTGGACCCACGCATATTCACTACCATGATGATAGGCTGGGGGGCTATGGTTCTAGCAGCCATATTAACATACGTTGCCTCGGGGGTGAGGTTCGTTTTTGCGTGGGCATTCGATAGAGTCGTGCCTACATCCCTATCAAACGTAGACATGAAGTATCACACACCCTACGCTGCTTTAATCTTTGTAACAATCGTTGCCATCATATTCCAAGCGCTATGGTTATGGACCCCGCTCCTCCAGTATTTCGCCTATATAGTCTTTGGATGGATGATAATGCAGATAGTTACCTCAATAGCTGCTCTTCTCTTCCCCGTTAGGAGGAAGGACATATGGGAGAGGGCGCCATCAATAGTGAAAGCGAAGGTAGGCCCAGTTCCAATACTACACATACTGGCAGTAATATCAATAATTCTATCAATTTACCTAGGATATGCGAGCATATCCCCAGCATTCGTAGGCGAGCTAAACCCAGCAGTACTGACCTTCACCATCGGATTATTCCTAATAGGGATTATAATCTACTTTGCCTCATCGCTATATCATCGCAGGAGGGGAATACCGCTTGAGCTCTCGTTTAAAGAATTACCGCCCGAATAGAGCCTGAAAATGTCCAACACAAGACTCAGAATATTTTACGCATCAGACATTCACGGTAGTGATCTATGTTTTAAGAAGTTCATAAACGCCGTAGACACGTACAAGTGTGATGTAATTATGTTGGGCGGGGACATTACGGGAAAATACATCGTCCCTATTTTTAACAGGGGGAACTATTATGAATTTAAGCTTGGTAATGAGAATTATTCTATAAGCAGTAGGGATGAGCTTGAAAAATATATCTATAGGATTAAGGCCTCGGGCTCGTATCCTTTCATAACAAGCAAAGAAGAGTGGCAGAACTTGATAAGTGAGAAGGAAAAAATGGATGAAATTTTTAACAATATAGTGATAGAATCAATTAAAGAGTGGATTGAGTTTGCGGAGCGAAAACTTGCCGGTAAAAATGTCAAGTGCCTCGTCATGCCGGGGAATGACGACAGCTATGCAATTGACCCGATTCTAGACGCGTCTGCTATCGTTATTAATCCAAACGAGAAGGTAATTGACCTGGCGGATAGGTTGGAGGTGATTAGTCTAGGATATTCGAACGTTACTCCTTGGATGTGCCCCAGAGATATTCCTGAAGAAGAGATAGAGTCTAAGATGGCTAGCCTGGTGAGTAAGGTCGATGCAGACGCAGAAGTTATTTACAACATTCATGTACCACCATTTGACTCTGGAATAGATTATGCCCCCGAGCTTGACGATAATATGAGACCAAAGGTTGGTCCGGGGGGTCAGTTATTAATGGCCCCCGTGGGGAGCAGGGCGGTTAGAAAATACATAGAATCATATCAGCCATTGCTTGGACTTCATGGACATGTTCATGAGGGTAGAGGCTTCTCTAGGATCGGTAGAACTCTGTGCTTTAATCCGGGGAGCGAGTACCACGATGGAATACTGAGGGGTGTGCTCATCCAACTCGATAAAAATAAAGTCAAGGACTACATCTTCACAGCGGGGTAAGAGCTACCTGTAGAGCTCCTCTACATCTCGCCAATACTTTTCTTTTACACCCTTTTTTGCCCGCTTCTCCCAATTCTTCGTCTTTGGACACCTCTCTAAACAATCTAGAATCTTTAAGCACTTATTATTTAAGTCGTTTAGATCTTCCTGACTAATTAATGACTGCTCAAAATATTTCTCTGCGTACTTCATAGTCTTCCTCAAGTTTTCTGACGCATCCATCCAGAATCCCCAATCATCACCTAAAATGCTTGAAATATATCGCAAGTTTATTCTATCTTCTTCGTCTTCTCCTAGATCATGCCCCCTCAAAAGCACTATTATGTCCTTGATGTCTTTTTCATTTATTTGATGTATCTGAAGTTTTTCCAGAAGCAGGTCTGATGGCGTTATGGTTGGGCTGTCAAGCTCTAGCCTTCCATTTCCCTTTTTTCCGAATTGAATTACATGACTGAATGAGAGCTTATCAAAAAAGATGTCCACATGATATAGGTTGTCGGGATGATAGTATACCAGTCTTTCCTTTCCGTACAATAGGAGGAACTGCCTCGAGATAGTAAATGAGAAGTCTTTTTCCATTAGCTCTCTTATCCCAGCTCTCTGCGAGGAATACCCTATCAAATCTATATCAGTAAAGGAGCCTTGGGTGTCTTCCCCAAGTCTTCCCAGCTTTTTATGCAGTGATTCAAAACCATTTGAATGCATCCTTATGGCTAATGCGCCTAATATCCTGAGTATAACTCCGCGCTTTTCACCTTCATTGACGATTTTCGTCGCCTCAGAGATTATCTCTTCATCTAACAGTTGATTGACCAATTATTCGAGTCACCTATTCTTTCTGTTTCAGTAAGTGTTGAATGGAAATTATTCTCTTCGGAATTATTGCTCTAACACCTTTTTTAGGATCTACCACCTGGTTCACCGCAACCTTAACACCTATGCTACTGAACATGTATGCTTCTTCGAAGCTCCAGTTGTTCGCCCTCATCAAGGCCTCTACCGCTTTCTCCGTTGCCACTTCTACTGCCTTATCAAGGTCCTCATCCGCCACGAGGATAGAGAAGTGATCGTTATACTCCACTATTGGCCACTCTGGCCTCGCACTTTTTATTACGTCAAATCTTAGTAGTATTTTTCCTTCTACCTCGATTGAAGAGACGCATAGTTCTCCATCCTCTTGGATCGCGTGTAGGTCTCCTGCAGCGAACAATGCTCCGTCTAAGTATACTGGTAGATATAGTCTCGCCCCTTTACATATTTCTACGCAGTCGAGGTTACCGCCGTGTTTATATGGCACACCGGTGGGATAGTCTTCTCCTTCAGGTGCTACACCTATGGTGCCCACCATGGGTCTTATCTGCAGCTTTATTCCATCGAAATAGGCAAAGTCATCCTTTATCTTGACTATTTTAGCCCTTGGCTTGAATTCCTTTTTAGCTAGCGCTCCAGCCCCCGGAACCACTAGTATTACTCCGGTCGATGCGACCTCGATGTCGAGAATATCAACTACAAGCGTGTCTCCCCTCTCAACCCCCCTGATGTATATTGGCCCGGTGGCTTTATTGACCCTGTTCCAGTCTAGTTTTTCAAGCGGTGTGTTCTCATCCTTAACCTGCCCGCCAACAGCGTCCTCTGTTTCAAGAAGTACAATCTCGCCTAGGTCGACTTGTAAGACAGGCTTATGAGATCTACTAAATGTGAACACTCCTTCATTCTTTGGAACTATTTTCATCGATTCTATCAGCATAATTAGCGTAAAATAAATTTTTTCTTATATTGACTGTTCTTGTAAGAGTCCTAAAGGTTCTAGGGGATTTCTATTGTCTGCAACTCATCTGGCTTTAAGACTGCGACGAATCCATCCTTACCGTCCAGGATCCTCAGGCTCCGGGCCTTATTCCTCAACAGGTCTCTAACAGTACTCGAGACAAACCCTGAAAACCCTCTCGACTCTATGAGTACGGGTTCATAGTATCGCCAACGCACCATATCCTTCTTCTCAGCCACATATGACGCGGCGGCCAGCGTAGGTCCTCTAGTAGGAGAGTTTAGAAGTATGCAGAGGTCTAGAGCGGATTTGACGAAGGGCTTGGACTCTGAGAAGACTCGGGCCATGGCCCTCGGCGCCTCTTCATATCCAACTCCCTCGAGACGCCTCACCAGATATTTCAAGTATATGTGCGAGTCTGTGTAGAGCTTGTAGTCGCTGAGACCCAGCTCCGCCGCCAGCCGTTCCTTCAGGACCCCGCCGTTGTGTGAGAGGTAGAGCTCGGCCAGTTCGGGGCCGCTATCCGTAGTTATTAAGAGCTCCTCTCTGAAGGGGTGGGCTGCAACCCCTCCCCTAGGCTCCCCCCGCGTCCTCCTAGCGTGTAGTATGATGGCCGCCTCCTCAACTCCGGCCTCAATAACTCTTGTGAGCCGCTCAACCGAGTCGCCCAGGGCCTCGAGGTTAGCCTCACAGGCCTCTTCACCACTCAGGAATGGCTCGGCGTCAAACCTCTCATAGATAACCCTCCAAAGACCGCCTCTCCTTAGAGCCGCTACATAGCCATATCCATGGCAATGCCTCCCATCACCTGCAATCTCCCGAAGGTATGGGTCATCCCTGGAGGCCTCAGCTAGAAGCCAGAGAACCTCCCTGGCCTGTTCTGAAGCCTCGCCGCGAAAGCTCAACGAAACCATCCTACACATACCCCCGACCGCGAGACACCGCTAATTAAATATTTCCCAATAGACCACGGTGAGCGCCCATTTCCGTCAAGCAAATGGCGCCAAGGCATAAAAACTGGCCTCCCGACGATTAAGGACGCGAGAACCCGTACTTGACGCCTATCGGAGCTCCACACAAGCCTCTTGGAAAACTAATAACCCGTCTCACGACTCGATGCGGCGAGGGGGGACGGGGGAGATGGGTAGGATTTCAGTCTCTGATACGCGGGATTATTTTCTGATGGATGGTGAGAGATTCTTCTACCTCGCGGATACATGGTGGAGCGGCTTTACCAACCCAACCCTCAGCGAGTGTAGGTATTACCTTGATTACAGGAGGATGCAGGGCTTCAACGCTCTTCAGATAAACATCTTGCCTCAGCATGATAGAAGTGAGTCGGCAAACTATGTCGAGCCATTTGAGGCCTCCCCGGACGGCGGATGGAACTTCCACAGCAGAAGCGAGGAGTATTTCGACAGAGCGGAGAGGATTGTGGAGATGATGGTGGAGAGAGGCTTCACGCCGGCCCTTGTGGTTTTGTGGTGCAACTACGTTAAGGGCACGTGGGGCTCAAAGATAAGCCCGAAGCGGATAATTCCGCTGGAGTATCTCGAGGAGTATGTATCCTATGTCGCCGAGAGATTCGGGAAATATGAGCCGATATTCATAGTGAGCGGAGACACGAACTTCGAGGAGGAGAGCTCGATAACATACTACAAAACCGCGCTGGACATCATCAAGAGGATGTGCCCGAGCTCTCTGACAACCATGCACCTTATGGGTGGGTTATGGGAGGTTCCCGATGTATTCGTGAAATCGCCCAACCTCGACTTCTACATGTATCAGTCGGGACATGCTGGGGAGCATCAGAGTCTATCCTACGAGCTCGCGGAGAAGTTCTACAAGATGCCCGTCAAGAGGCCGATAGTGAACGGCGAGCCCTGCTACGAGGGGCACTCGCATGGTGGAAGATATGGCAGGTTTGGAAGGTTCGATGTTAGGAAGGCGATATGGCAGAGCCTGCTTTCAGGGGCCAAGGCCGGCACAGCGTACGGCGCTCACGGTGTATGGTCTTGGCATGAGAGGGGGAGGGTTTTCTGGGGTGAGAGATTCTCCGGGACGCCGTATGACTGGCGCGCCGCGTTGAGGTTCCCCGGCGCCTTCGATGCATCCTTCGCCAAGTGGGTCTTCGAGAGATACGACCTGTTCGATATAGAGCCGGCGAATGAGAAGCTTCTGAACCAGACGCCAGAGATAAGGGTCTCCGAGGGGAGGGATAAGATTGTCGTGTACGTGCCGTTCGGCTGTGATGTTAGGCTGAGGATGGATGGGGTGTCGTGTAGATGGGAGGGGGTTGAGCTGGAGTCGAGGAGAGTCTTTAAACCTGCGGCGAGGCTCGAGGGGGACTGCACCGTGCTGGAGATGCCGGGGTTCAACAGCGACGTGCTCTTCATAGGGTTTAAGTCCTGAAAGGACATCGAAGCCTAGAGTCACGCCGACTCTTCTCGAGAGAACCGGCGGAGATAGCTCTCTATGCCGGGCTTCCTCTTCAGGCTTTGCTCGGTCATCTTCTTGACCTTGCCGTAGATTTTCGTCCCGAAAAATGGGTGGTCGAAGGCACCGAAGCACCAGCCCACGCCGTCGAGAGCATATTTATCGTTCAGGTAGCAGGCGTATTCAAAGGCGGTGCTGGGATGTTCGGTCCACTCTATTAACCTCTTGCACCAATACATTCTCATATAATAAGGGCTCCCTCTGAGCTGCGTTCCAGTATTTGTCATGGGTCTCAGCCTTCTGGCTGTGAAGGGCAACCCTCTCGGGTCTAATGAATCTGGGAGTACTTAACATTCAGGGGGACCGTCTTGAAGCCTGCTCATAAACCACCCTTTAACCACCCGAACGTGTCCGAAATAAGTCCCCTTTTTTGATTAATCGTTATGTTGTTTTTCTCCTCGAGATCAAGTATGTGACAATTAAAGCCGCGATGAAGAGGCTTATCAGGTTGAACCCCTTGAGCGGGTGGCCCGCGAACCATAAGGCCCCTATACCATTGGGGATGCCGAGCCATGCGAGGAATCTTCCCAACATGTTGAAGGTCGGAGCCAAAGGTATCGTCACAGCGTAGAGGTAGAGTAACCCGATCCTCTTAGTTCCATAAATCGAGGCGCCGAAGACGGATAATATGAGAAGCCAAGATATCCCGACGTGATACCAGCTACCCGGGCTTAGATGCGCATTTTCAAGCCCCCGCGGTGTCCCTTTCACCGGCGCCGTGCCTAAGTATACTTCTGGATAGGGCCCCGGATACGGAGCACCTTCAGGCTGCTTGTAAGTCACGGTGACGTCTGGAGAAGTATTCCACGTCAACGCGATGAAGGCCCCGACGCCGATCAGAATGGCCAGACCGGCGAAGCAGACGGTTAAGGCTATCCTAAACGCTGTGGAGGGTTTTACTTCATTAGTTTGACTTTCTACCCCGCTCTGCGAGTAGATACCCATCGCCGCGGGAATTGCTAGAAGGATTAAGAGGTAATAGATGCCAGCTGGAATAACCCAAACTATGCTCGGCAGCCCAGCCAGATTAAAGGCCAGTAAGCCGACAACCGTTAGTGGTAGAGCTATTTGCATCAACCTGTATCCAAGGTTCTGTATGCTGGCTCTCACACGTAGAGCACTCATCATGATGAGAATTAACATGCTGCTCGAGGCTAAGAGAGCCGTGTGGTCGTGTAGCTGAACAAGGGCCGCGGGTGATATGGGTTGATGGAACACCTTGAATACAGCGTTTATCGCTATTCCAACTATGACGGAGAAGGCTATTACAAGAGTTGGAATCAGGAATATCCTCCGAGGAACCTCGATGTCTGAGAGGAAGTCATACTTGGACTTCGATGGCTCCTTCGCGGATATTACTGGAAGGTTTATTCCCGAAGCCGAGAGGCCGACGATCCCTAAAGCCACAAACCCTAACAGCTCAAGCACCGCGGCAATGACGCCAATCAGTGGAAGTTCATAATATGTTCCTGGAAGTGCGGGATATTCTAACCTCCAGATAGCGGGTCCGCCTATCTCATAGTACGTCGCCAGAACACCTATCCAGACCGTTGGGCCTATAAAGGTGCCGGCAATTATCAGCTTCTTGGCCCACGATTTTAGCTGTAGGCTGGGCAGCACCATCGCGGCTATCAGTATGAGGACTGACCACCATGAGGTGTGGGCGTGGCCGACCTTCTCCCACTCAGGCACTGGCCGCCCCCATGCCGCGGCTGTCCATATCCCCAGCATCCCGACCAGAGTCCCCGTCGCAATAGCGATTGTCGCCGCAACAAACATCGGCAAATTTAGGCCAAGACGCAAAGTCTTCTCCATGAGAACCTTCAATAGAGGAAATCATCATTGCTGTATAAAAAACTTAATAAAATATAATTGAAAAAGGCATAAATAGCTATTTACTTGCATAGACCATATATCGAGTGAGGCTCTTCAAACATATTGTATCAGGTAAGCCCTGTCAAGGCTTTGTGAAAAATGCGTGTGCTCCGGCCGGGATTTGAACCCGGGTCTCGGGCTCGAGAGGCCCGCATACTTGACCGGACTATACTACCGGAGCTCCCAGCTGGTCGCGTAGAGATGATGGGTGTGGAGATATTTTAAATTGAGTCTGCTCTTTACGGAGGCTATAGTGTTGCTGGTTTGTCGTGTTTGACCCAGTCGGGATAGGTGTATTCTTCCGCCCGGTATTCTGGCCTGTATGGTTTTATGTCGATGACTGGTGTTTCGTTGTAGAGGTCTAGGCCTTCTACGTATAGTATGTTGCCCTGTATCTTTACCAGCTTTACGAGTGTGAGGCCTATCGGGTTCGGCCTGGCCGGTGAGTCTGTAGCGAAGACGCCGAGTGTAGGAACCTCCTCTTCTCTTAGCCCCAGCCTGAGGAGCCTCCTAGGCTTCACCTTCAGGAGACCCCTGCTATCCTGGGAGATTTTATGCAGTATGGATATTATGAATATGTGCGAGTAGTTTTGGAGGCCGTCCAAGGCCTCCACATACTCTGAGAGGATCTCTATGCGCCCCGCAACAGCTCCCGCGTTCGCCTTCACGTATTCGTCGTCTGCATCCACACTCACATATCCTACAACTCTTAAATTCACGGCCTAGAGTTGGCTGGGCCCCGGATTTAATCTAGCCTACCCGCACACCGGTTCCGGATTACCGCTTATGTGTGGAAAGGTTTTATTTCCGCAGCGACGCCCCCCTTCTAGGACTTGAGGATCACCGGTGTGGGTTGCGAGGTTTTAGAGTTTACCGAGTTTTATGAGAGAGATGCCTTGGCGGTTGTTGGTGGTGCCGAGCACCCCATGGAGGTCTGCCTAGTCCGTGCCGAGACCGCTGACGGCATGGTTGGGTTTGGCGAGGCGATAGGCTACGGTTCTCCTGAGAGCGTCATGGTTACCGTCAACAGCGTCTTGAGCCGTATAGTTCGGGGCGAGGACTCCTCAAACATCTGGTATCTCTGGGACAAGATGTACAGGGCCACGTTCAGGCTTGGGAGGAGGGGGATAGTGGTCTCCGCGATGAGCGGGGTCGACATCGCCCTCTGGGACCTGGCAGGTAAGGAGCTGGGTGCGCCGATCTACAGGCTGCTTGGCGGAAACCGGAGGCGGATGAGGGGCTACATAACTGGCGGATACTACAGGCCGGACAAGGACATTCCGAGGCTGATTGAGGAGGTTGAGGGATATGTCAGAAGCGGCTTCAAGACTGTCAAGATCAAGGTTGGAGGCCTGAGCATAGAGGAGGACCTCAAGCGCCTCTCAGCTCTCAGGGAGAGGTTCGGCGAAAAGCTTGAGATAGCTGTAGACGCCAACAACGTCTACGACTTCAACCAGGCCCTCAAAATTGGCAGGGGACTCGAAAGGCTGGGAATAATTTTCTTCGAGGAGCCCCTGTCAACCGATTACCCTGAGCTGAGTGCCAGGCTCGCGGCGCAGCTTGACGTTCCGATTGCGGGCTACGAGACTGCCTTCACGATACACGAGTTCCGGGAGCTCATCTCGAGGTATGCAGTGGATATTGTTCAGGCCGACGCCGCTTGGAATGGAGGGATAACCGAGATGGTCAGGATCGGAGTGCTCGCAAGGTCTTACGGTTTGCCACTCATCCCACACTACTCTGCAGGCGGTATAGGGTTTGTCGCAAGCCTTCACGCAGCCCTCACAATCGACTCACCCCTCATCGAGTACCACCTCAGGCCCAACCCCCTCAGAGAGGCTTTAGCTGGAGAGGCCATCAAACATTCCGAAGGATATTTCGAGCCGCCACTCAAACCGGGCCTAGGAGTGGCGATCCGGGAAGAGGAGATAGAAAAGTTCAAGAGGAGTAGGCGCTGACCTTAAGAGCCAGAGCGACGGATTGGGTGATGTATGGCCTCTGGAAGCTACATGATCAGGGAGATTCGCGAAGGGCCTGCTGCTTTTCGAGAGACACTCGGGGCTCTGGGCGACATCGACTCTCTATCCGGCGAGATAGTCTCGAGGTATAGACGCATAGTAACATGTAGTAGCGGCACCTCACACCACGCAGGCCTCTCCCTCAGCTACGCCGCCTCCAGGCTCGCAGAGGTCGAGTCATTCTCCACGCTCTCCAGCGAATACTCCGAGCACGTCCACAACTTCCTCCGCAGAGACCATCTAATGATAGCTATCTCGCAGTCAGGCGAGTCGGTTGACACTTTGAGGGCTGCGAGGCTTGCTTCGGAGAAGGGGGTTGATGTCTTAGCGATAAGTGGGAGCCGCGGAAGCTCGTTGGGGTCTCTTGCAAGATATTTTGTTGAGGCTCGTAGTGGTGTTGAGAGGGCCGTTCCTGCCACTAAGAGTTTTATGGCTCAGCTGGCGGCCGCTTATTCTCTGGCGCTTGGCCTGGCCACTGCTCGGGGTATTGGGGGGGAGCTTGAGGAGGCGCGCAAAGAGCTGAGCCGGCAGCCTCAGGTCCTCCAACAGGCTATTGAGCTTTTGGAGCCTTTTGCGGAAAGGCTCTCCAAGGAGCTCTCAGGCAAAGAGCATGTTTTCGTCCTCGGCTACGGCCCCTCATACATCGCTGCCCTCGAGGCCGCCCTCAAGCTCAAAGAGACATGCAGATTACACGCAGAGGCCTACTCCGTCCGCGAGTTTAGGCATGGCCCCATCTCGCTCTTAAGCAGCCATGCGGCATGCGTGCTCATTATCCCCCCAGAACCTGGAGACACGCTCGAGATCTTCGATAAGGTCGCCTCGACTGCGAGGTCTGCAGGTGCTCTCACGATAATTCTCTCCCACCTTGAATGGGCTGGGCTTGCCTCCGACATCCTGCTGCCTATGACCAAGCACGTTTTCGCGTCGGCGGTGGAGGTTGTATTATTCCAGCTACTCGCCTATTATACCGCACTCGAGAAGTCGCTTGACCCTGATAGCCCTCCACTTCTCTCTAAAATAGTGAGACAGCCTTAAATGATTGGGCTCCTGCACCACTTGTAGTGCTTTATTTCTTCTCCGTGAATGCAGGTGTCGGGATAGTTTAGAGCGTGGCACATCGACGTTATCGTCCTCCTGTCGAGAAGGTTGTCGAGCTTCTGGGCCTCGTTGCATGCGAGGGCTGCCGAGATTTTGAGAACTCTGTGCAGATAGGTCTCGATTACCCTGTGATTATGTATGAGCTGCTCAGCCAGCATTTCTCCCCGCCTAGTTAGGATTATCGAGCGCCAAGGGTCGCGGACTAGAAGCCCCTTCTCCTCAAGCCTCTTAATCACATCCACTACACTCGACTCCTTGACGCCAAACTTAGCTGCCAAGGCGCTAGTCCCTGTTCTCCTTAACCCTCTCATCTTCAACAGGGTAATCAGGTAGGTAGCCTCGTGCTGGCTCAGAGTATTCCTGTGCTTGACCATTCCGTTCCAAAGTTAGGAGATATCTCCTCTATAATTACTAGACCTCTGATGCTGGGGGCTCAACTATCCTCGAGTCTATGAGTGTGCTCAGAATCTTTCTGGACCTAGATATTATCTCGCCAGCCCTCTCGAGCTCCTCGCGATAACTCGTCTTACGCCGGGCCACGCCCTGCCGCGAGAGCGTGTCGGCCACGGCCGCCGCGACCAGCGGATAAACAGACCACTCCTCCATCGTGGGTATGATATAGTTGGCTGTGAGCCCTTTCTCCTCTGCAAACCTTGCAAGCTCCACGGAGGCGGCAATCATGGCCTCGTAGGATATTCGGCGGGCGTGGCAGTCGAGGGCTCCGCGGAAGACTGAAGGGAAGATTAGACTATTATTCACCTGGTTTGGAAAGTCGCTTCTACCGGTAGCTACTATTGCGGCGCCGGCCCTCTTCGCCTCCCAAGGCCAGATCTCCGGCACAGGGTTTGCGAGCGCGAAGACTATGGGGTCCTTCTCCATTAGCTCGATATCTTCAGGCTTAACTACGCCGGGACCAGGGGTTGAGGCCGCGATTAAGACGTCGGCGCCCGCGAGGGCCTCTTTGAGGCCGCCCTTCACCTTTTCCCTGTTGGTCTTGATGGCTATCTCATATTTCCAGCGGTTCTTGATCATCATCGTGTCCATGTCCTCCCTCTCAGAGTGGAGGATACCACCCCTGTCAACTAGAATCATCTTTCCAGGGTCGAGGCCGTACTTTTCCAGTAGTATGCATGTGGCTATGTTTGCTGCTCCGGCTCCGAGGAGCACGATTCTCGTGTCGCGGGTTGAGCGGCCAGTGAGTTTCAAGGCGTTGATGAGGGCGGCTAGGGTGGAGGCCGCTGTCCCTAACTGGTCGTCATGCCAGACGGGGATCTCTAGGTCCGCCATTAGCCTCTCAAGTATGTAGAAGCAATCAGGCGATTGGATATCCTCTAGGTTGAGGCCTCCAAACGTGGGTTCCAGCGCCTTAGCGACCTGTATGAAGTGTTCCGGTGTATCAGCCTTCACCGTTATAGGTATCGCGTCAACACCGCCCAGATACTTGAAGATGAGCGCCTTGCCCTCCATGACGGGGAGAGCGGCCTCGGGGCCTATGTTTCCGAGGCCCAGTACCCGTGTCCCATTAGTTATCACGGCAATTGTGTTCCACCTGTTCGTGAGGCTGAAGGCCTCGTCTCTGTCCTTCACAATCTCCCTACAGACCTCAGCCACCCCCGGGGTATACCAGATCGCGAAGTCTTGAAGCCCCTTTATGGGCACCTTGGGATGGACCTCAACTTTTCCGCCATAGAGTCTTGAATATTTTACGGCGAGCTCGCCAAGGTCCAAAAACACATCACCGATAAGAGTATGCGCTGCAAGTAATAATGTCTTTCTCTCAAAGTTTTTCGATATTTCTACATCTATGCTTTAAAATGTGTGTCTTTGAGCTCCATGTTGCGTAGTCATGATACCCTGTAACAGCCGATACGGTGTTTCATGCGAGCGGGTGTGGCTCCGACTATATGCTCGTGTCCCAGCCTCACACGCGGCCTTTTACCACGGTGTTCCTGATCGTGCCCACGCCCTCCACCTCCACCTCCACTACGTCGTTGACCTTCAGGAGCCTCGGTTCAGGTTTGGCGAAGATTCCGACACCCGCGGGCGTTCCAGTAGCTATAACGTCGCCGGGCTCAAGCGTCATAACCATGCTGATGAATGAGACGAGACGGTTGACGCCGAAGATCATGTTTTTCGTGTTCGAGTCCTGTCTTGTCTCGCCGTTTACCCTAGAGGCTATTCTAAGGTTTTGCGGGTCTCTGATCTCGTCGCGCGTGACTATCCAAGGCCCCATCGGGGCGAATGTGTCGAAGGACTTGCCCCGGGTCCACTGTTTATCCTTGAACTGGAGGTTTCTGGCAGAGATATCGTTGAAGGCCGCGTATCCGCAGATATATTCTTGGGCCTCCTCAGGCTTCACGCCCCTGCACCTCCTCCCGATGACTACTGCTAGCTCCGCCTCGTAGTCGAGCTGCGTAACTATGGAGGGATATTCCACCGGGTCGTAAGGGCCGGTAAGCGCCGTGTGAGGCTTCATGAATATTATGGGCTCGTCGGGCACCTCCGCCTTCGACTCCTCGGCGTGGTCCCTATAGTTCAGCCCAATACACAATACCTTCGGCTTATTATCCGTCGGGGCAAGCAACCCGACTTGGCTGAGATGCAGCGCCCGCGGAACCCTCTTAGACGCCTCGAGAATCAGTTCCCGAAAATCCTTCTCACCGACCAGCCTCTCGATAAAGTCGGAGAAGTAGGGAGGAAGCGCAAATCCCGCGGCCTCCTCGATCTCCTCTCTCGTCAGGATATATTCGCCCTCAACGAAGCCATAAGTCGTCAGCTCCCCCACCCTAAGACGAGCCAACCTCATGTAGCACCACACCAGACAGCAATAGCCCCTTAAAGCCATGCTTTAACGTTTGCCGCCTCAACCCAGAGTTAGAAAACAATTAAATGGAGCCTCTCTACCTCGAGACAGTGAGGGGGGCCGTAGCCTAGCAAGGTAGGGCGCCGGGCTCCAGATCTGGTTCAGAAGCGCTGGCACAGAAGAAACCCGGAGGTCGCCGGTTCAAATCCGGCCGGCCCCAGCCCGATATCAAATTAATTAGAAGCCTTTAAGCGCGGTTTGACGTGGTCGCGCAGACACCTGTAAAGGCTGTGCTTCACATATTTACCGAGTCGGGGAAGCTCGAGGATGTTTGTGAGCAGTTAGCGAGGCTTCCTCAGACTGTTGACGTTTACGAAGTGACTGGCGAGTATGACGTTATAGTGGTTGTCGCCGTCTCGAATGTAGAGGAGTTGAGGAGCTTTATCTCTAAGATTCTCTCACAGGTGGACGGGATTAAGAGTTCTGTTACGTCCGTGATACTCCACACCCATAAGAGGAACGGCGTAGCCACTTGGGAGTAAATAACGCTCAGTAGTCTTAGCTGGGCTTGCGCAGGAGCATAATCTTCGCGGGATACTTCAAGAGCACAGAATGCATCTTAGACTCAAACAAAGACTCCTTCTCCAAGACTACCTTCTCAAACCTCCTAACCAGCAGAACTATGAAGTCCGAGTCCCCGCTCTCGGCCTCGTGCCCAATTAGGACATCATAGTGGCCTATTTTCACTTCCGCGCTTGCCTCGAAGCCGTCGGAGCTCACCTTCCTACGAATCTGCTCCATGTTTTCCTGTGCCTCCCTGAAGGCTTCTTCAACATCTTCCTCGAGCTCAGGGTCAACTATGGAGAGCAGCTTTATCGAGAATCGATTGTCGAGCGAGTGTCTGAGGATCTCTCTCACGGTCTCGGGATCTTCGCGAGGCCTTACTAGGACTGTGAGGCGCATTCTATAGCCGGCCGGAACTGCGAGGGCATATTCCTCAACGCTTCTCAGAGGCCTCTTCAGCACAGCCCGTCTGTAAACGTAGAAGGCTACAACGCCTACGCCCATCCAGGCTATTCCCAGAACCCTCCCGACGGGGTGTAGCAGCATGAAGAGGATGAATATTGCGGAAACTATCAATAGGCCTATGAGTCCTATGAGGGGTATTTCGTAGTCCCTGCCCCTTATTGCCAGATGCATAGTTGGTCTCAGCTTCCAAGGCCGATAGACCATTGGCTCCTTGTTCCTCAGGATAATGAGCGAGAGGAGGAGCATGATGTAGCTCAGCGAGGCGCCGAAGTTGTAAAGGCTCGCCAGCAGCGGTATATCTCCCGGAAGGGCGAGGAGTATCCCTATGACGCCGAAGAAGATTATCGCGCGTGTAGGAGTCCCGTATCTTGCGTGGATGGCGTATAGCCACCTAGGGAGGAGGCCGAGCTTCCCCATGCTGGAGGCCAGCCTCGAGACGCCTATTATTCCCGTGTTGGAGGAGACCATGCAGAGGATTATCGCAGTCAGCGAGACCAGTATGGCGAGTTCAGAGCCGAGGATGGGATAGTGGGCGACAAGTGCGGCAACGGGGTTCTGGATAGCGTCCGCAATGACCCTCCAATCCGTTGTGCCGAGAGCTATCGAGCTGAACAGCAGGACGAAGAGCGGGACCATGACAGCGCAGAGTATCGTCGCCCTCGGAATCCATCGATGAGGCCTCCGCGTCTCCTCAGCAGCCTGGGCAATCGACTCGACGCCGATATAGGATGCCATAGCTATCGTGAGGCCGTATAGAAAGTTGCTCTCAGCGATGCTGAGGCCCGGGAGGTACGCCACCTCCTCCTGGGGCGCGGGGTTGCCTACGATGAGCAGCTGGGAGGAGAATCTGGCCGGGTCGAAGACTGTCAGGAATCCGACGACCACTATAATAGCCTCAACCGCCAGCCCGAAGGCGACTATCCCCGCGTTCATCTCGGCGGAATACTTTATCCCAAAATAGTTTATCACGACCAGAAGCAGAACTATCGCAGCGGCTATGAGGCCCAGACTTCCAAGGGTCAAGGACCCCAGCTGCAGAGATACTCCCTCGACACCCCTCACCAGATATTTGAAGTAGCCCGCAGCGGCCGTCGCGAAAAGCGAGGAGCAGAGGACGTAGTCGAGAAGTATAGCCCAGCCAGCGATGAAACTTGTAAGGGTGTTCCAAGATCTCAGGGCATAGACCTGTACTCCGCCCGCGTAGGGGTAGGCCGGCGCCAGCTCGGCATACGCGAGGCTAATCGCCACATACGCTATAGCCGTTACAGCAAATGCTATAAAGGAGGCCCCGCCGGCGTAGAGCATCACAACCCCCAGCCCTATAAATACGTCTGCCCCTACGTCGCCGAACCCCATCGAGAAGGCGCTGAACCAGCCTATCTCGCGCTTGAGCTTGGTCTCGGTGGAGGCCCCCAAACCCGGCTATCAAGCCGATACTCGATATTCTGATGATAATAATCTATGCCTTTTAAGCTGCTGAAGCACTTAAATAAACCCTCTAAAAAGAGAGAAAGCGAATCGACATCGCGTTCAAGTTAAATAGGGCCGCCGTCCCCACGCTGGGCTCAAGGCCGATGCTTTCCTGAATCCTGGTCTGCCTCTGCCAAGAGCCGCTGTTGACCAGCTGCACGCCCTTATACGTTGTAAAGGCCGCGACGTGCGTATGACCGAGACAGAGTAGGTCAGGAGGCTCAGGTATCGACAGGTAGTCGGTCCGCGTAGGTAGTAGCGGGGTGACCACGCCCATCGCAGGCGCCAGATGCCTGGACTTGAGCAGCAGCTCCATCATCTCTCCAGACCTCTCGCGCAGGGTCGAGTAGCTGAACCTCGTGCCGGCCTGTATGATGTCGTCCAGCGTCTGGCCGTGGAATGCTAGTATCCTGATGCCGCCGACTCTAATCCAGGCAGGGTTCCCCGCGTAAACCAGCTCTCTGCCTTGGCTGAGTATCTGCCTATACCTTGCCTGTATGGGTGGCTGGGGGAGCGCCCTCCTACAGGGCTCATGGTTTCCGGGGACATAGATTACCTTAAGGCGCTCAGGGATTCCTGAAATCAGCTTCGCGGCCTCAGCGAACTGGTCGGCATAGGACATTAGGCTCAGTTCAGATTCCTGCCCCGGGTAGACGTAGACTCCGTCGACGAGGTCCCCATTGATTATCATGAGGACCGTCTTCTCCGCCTCGTTCTCGGAGCCGCGCAACCAGTCTATGAGCTCTCTGAACTTTTCCGCCGCATGTCTCCTGCTACCGACATGTATGTCAGAGATTATGCAGACGTTTACGTCGGGGCCTCTCCATGTCTGCCTCCTGCTGGGGATGTCGGGCAGATAGACGTCACTGGCTATGAGCAGCCCCTTCCGCGCCCTCGCACGGAAGACGACGACCATGTCTTGGAGGAGGTACTCCGTCTTCTCGGCTAACGCTCTATCGCGTGTAGGTACGAATATGTTCCAGACATCGACGGGGTCCTCCATCTCTATGAGAAAATGCGTGTCCCGCCTCCTGATGCTCAGGACCATGCCCACAACGTACCCCTCGCCACCCTCCTTCATCAGCTCCCTGACCGGCCTGAAGCTGAGGCCCCGTCCCTCAAACACTCTTCTAATTGACTGGAACCTTGATAGCAGGTAGAGCCTCTGCTCCTCCGCCACGCCCTCTATCATCAAGTCCTCGTAGGTCGGAGACTCCACGACAACCTCGGGGATAGACTCCCCAACACTTTTCTCGGCTTCCTTCACCCTGCTGCTGAGGAAGAGGCCGAGGAGGGACTCGTCGATAATAACCTGGTTAATCCTCTTCTCGTCGAGCCAAGCCAGGAACTCGTCCAGAAGTGTCTGAGGGTTCTCGACCTTAATTAGCCTGTTTAGGGTCTCTGCTGTTAGCTGGTAGCCACGCTCGATGGCTCTAGAGGCAAGCCTCTTAGCGGCCTCGCTCACTCCCATCGCTACCCATCATCGCTATGTTCTGGTCCAAGAGATGTGAGAGGAGCTCATCACGCTCCAAGGCCTGCCTAACTTCGTCCGCAGCGATCTTCAGCGAGATACGCCTTGTCCTTCCGTAGCGGCCGTAGCTCACGACGTTGCTCGAGAGGACGCCCAACATGTCTAGCTCCGAGATAAGTGTGCTAACCCGTCTATCTGTGAGGGGTTCGAGGCCGAGGTGACTACATAGCTCCCTATATATCTGATAGATCATCCCCGATGTTATCTTGCTGCTGGACTTTGTGTAGGCGTGGTAGACCGCGAGTAGAACCATCCTGCCATGCAGTGGTAGCGTGGTCAGCGCCTCGTAGACGCGGCCCTGCTCAATCACGCCCATAGCCATCCTTACATGCTGCTCCTCAACCCTCTCAGCCATATTCCTTTCCGCGATCTCAGCTGCAACCCTCAGAAGATCGAGGGCCCGTCTAGCGTCTCCATGCTCAGCCGCTGCCAAGGCTGCGCATAGGTTAATGGTTGAGTCGGGGACTACTCCCCCGTGGAAGGCCAGCCTAGCCCTCTCACTCAGAATATCGACGAGCTCGATGGCGGTGTACGGGTGAAAGACGATCTCCTCCTCGCTGAGGCTGCTCAGGACCCTGGGGTCAAGCATCTCCTTAAACATGAGGTCGTTTGAGACGCCTATGAGGGAGAGGCCGCTGCTCTCGAGGCCCTCGTTAATCCTTGTGAGCTCGTATAGCAAAGCGTCCCCGAAGCCCTTGACCAAGACATCGATCTCGTCCAAGCAAACCATAAGGAGGGCGGAAGAGGAGGCTAGGCCTCTTCGAAACCTGTTGAAGACCTCACCCTTCGACAACCCCGTAAACGGGACCTTGACTCCGACAGAGTCGCAGAGCTCGGTCAACACTCTATACTCTGTGCCGGCGATTCTGCAGTTAATGTATACGAAGCGGAGGGGGATTCCGAGTCTCGCGGCCTCCTCGCCGAATCTTTTAAAGACGTGCTTGACGACGGCGGTCTTACCTGTCCCTGTTTTCCCGTAGATGAAGACGTTGCTGGGCCTGTGCAAGGATAGGCCGGTCGAGACTATCTCTCCCAGCCTCTTAATGTGCTCCCACCTATGCGGCAGGTTCCCCGGAATATAGTCAGCCCTCAACACCTCTCGGTCCTTAAAAATGCGTGAAGCAGCCGAGATCTTGGAGAGCAGGTCGCCAAGAGGATCACCCCCTAGTTTCAATTGAAAGTCAGCCACAATAACTGTAGCCCTTAGAGAGGAATTAACGATGGCTTGTAGAAAAGATCATACCTTATTATCAACTATTTATTTTATTATTTATTTTCAGCCTCCGTTTGTGTTGATTTTAGTTAATTTCCATCCGAAAAGCTGGGGTGGGGGAGGAATTTACGAATTCCCTATACAGTCCTCGTCAAGAATCCATGTTCATTTGTTGGCCTGAAGACTCTTAAACGTCTTCAGAGTCCTAGAAACCCGTTATCCACCCTTTTCACTGTGAAGCCACCCTATTCTTCATTGAACCCCTTAGCTTCCAGTGGAGCCTGTGGAAACCGTGAAGCCACCTTTCACCACAGCCTTCACCTATGTATGGGGGGTTTGGGCAGCGGGGCCGGGGTCAGGGGAAAATCCCTGGGAATCTATTCTTTTTCTGCAACAACCAGCAATACCGAGAAAACGTCAGAGTATTGTTTCTCCACATGTATGGCTCATACTTGGCGTATTGAGGGGAGGTGCCCAGGCATGTTCAGGGTATTATTTCACTCTTCACAGCTTCACCCGACTCGCCTCCACTCTTCACATCGGTTGGGGCTCCCTGTGAAGTTAAGAAAAACGTTATATCGGCTGGTTGTGCTTGATATCCCGTGGTTCAGGCGTTTGTCTTGATTCGGGCGAGGGCTGGGAAGGCCTCGAGTGTGGCTGAGGGTGTCGGCAAGCTAGCCGGCTGCAAAATGGCGTGCATGGTGACTGGTAGGTACGATGTGATCGTTCTTATCGAGGCGGCTGACCTGAAGAGCCTGGCCGAGACCATCCTGTCCAAGATACACACCATAGAGGGAGTTGAGAGCACCGAGACCGCGATAGTGGTTTAAGGAGACTCCACCCAGATGGCTAGATTTATTTTTTGCAACATCTGTAGCGGCTTTAGGGGCCGTGGTCGAGCATGGTCCAAGATGCCTGGCTTGGGCCCAGGAGGTCGTGGGTTCAAATCCCACCGGCCCCACACCGTCTCGCATTAACCGAGCCATAGGGTGTAAACTTTTTGTATCAAGGAGCGCTGCTCAGGCCTGTGAACGAGGAATTTGTCTGGGTTAGAGGGCCGCGTGGAAAGCTTGCCAGCATGGTTCACATCCCTCAAAAAACCCCCGCGCCCGCCCTCATAATGTGTCACGGGTTTACCGGGAATAGGGTGGAGGCTCACCGCCTCTTCGTCAGGGCTGCGAGGGAGTTTTGTAGGAGAGGTCTCTTGGTTGTGCGCTTCGACTTTTGGGGGTCGGGTGAGAGCGAGGGCGAGTTCCACGAGATGACTCTGACTAGCGAGGTTGAGGACCTTGGCAGCGTGCTGGACTATGTCTCTGGTAGGCCTGAAGTTGATGGAGGTAAGATTGGCGTCTTAGGCCTCAGCATGGGTGGTGCTGTCTCTCTGATTAGGGCCTCGCGCGATCCCAGGATAAGGTTCGTCTGCACATGGAGCGCACCCGCAGACTTTCTGATGCTGGCGGAGCATGTGAAGACACTATACAGGGAGGCCTTAGTGTCCGGAGAATACGTCGATCTCCCGTCAGGATACAGGGTAACGAGCCGATTCATACAGGATGTCTTGTCATACAATATCGTGGAGTGCGTCTCTAAGATTTCTCCGAGGCCGCTTCTAGTGGTGCACGGAGCCAAAGACGACATTGTCCCCTTGACGCATTCGGAGGCCATATACAAATCCGCAGGAGAGCCCCGGGAGAGAGTGGTGATAGAGGGCGGGGACCACACTTTTACAGGCCTGGATACGGAGTGGAAGGCGATAACCTCCACCGCCGACTGGCTTGAGAGAACCCTGAAGCGGATATAGCCCGTGCCCGGGGAGGCCGTCCAGCCCTTCTGCATAGACCCTTAACAACCTCCATTAACCCTGCATATTTGTAGGCGTGTCCGGCGAGAGATTCATGGGCATAGACCTGACAGCCTCCTCCCAGCGGCCCTCCTCGGTATGCCTGCTCACAAAGGGCTTCCGCCTAACATTCCATGAAGCCAGACTCGACGATGAGGTGGTGGAGCTGGCAGTCAAGTATTCACCGGCCTGCGTGGCGGTCGACGCACCCCTATCGTATCCGTCAGGAGTCGCCGGCCCTGGGGTCAGGCTCTGTGAGAGAGAGGCTAGAGGAATGGGTATCAGACTCTTTCCCGTCTCTTTCGGAGCGATGAGGCTTTTGACCGAGAGAGGTATGGGTATTGCTTCGCGGCTTAGGGCCCTTGGCTTCGAGGTTATTGAGACTTTTCCGAGCGGCGCTCAGAGGATGCTGGGGGTTTGGCGTGGGGGGCGGAGGAGCGCGGCCTCGCTTGCGGAGCGGTTGAGAAAGAGGCTGGGTCTGAGACTGCCTGAGAAGCCCACGCTAGACATGGTTGACGCAGCGACCTGCGCGTACGTTGCGCTTCTATATGTGAGGGGAATGTGCGTTGTGCTTGGAGACCGCTCGGAGGGCCTCCTCTACCTCCCAGCTAAATCCACTCGGTTATCGGCTCCTCGACACTCCAGTTATAGGAGCATGAGGAGCAGTAGACGGTCCAGATCTTCCTGACATTTGCGTCGGGCGGGATCAAGGGGAGTATGAGTGTGCTGCCGCATCGGGGGCAGGACTCGCTCAGATATTTTCTCCAAGCCTTTCTCGAGAGTGTTACAGAGGGCTCGTCGTCCCTCGGCGACCGGTGCTCTGAGACTATGGCGAAGCCATGCTTGACGAGGATGTTGCCCACATTCTCCAGCGGGGTGGAGAGCACTAGCGCGCCGTTGTCTGCTAGCGCCCTATTTACCTCGAACAACAGCTGGCTCAGGGCACGGGGGTCGGGTCCGCCTCTAACTATTGCCCCGCCCAAGGCGCCTGCTCTCACCGGGAACCTGCCCTGATAGCAGACGAGTGAGTGATTGGGCGCGCCGTCCTCCAGCCCCTCAAGCAGGACGAGCCTGAAAAAGCCCTTCGCCCAGTCCTCGACGAGGAGGACGCTATCCCTCCACCTGCTCTGGCCTCCCAGCTCTCCGGCGAGAAGGCCCCTCTCGAGCGGGGTTAGCACAAATCATGCTGTTCTGCCTCTCTAATCTACTCTACTCCGCGCTATGGGTCGTTTTCACGAGGCGGGGGGGGGAGAGGTTAAGTCTTCGCGAAGGGTCTAGGTCTCTGTGAGTGAATGGTCGTCGGCTGGAGGCGCGGTCTCGCCTATTGATGGCCGATACAGAGAGATGACACGCGAGCTCTCACTCTACTTCTCCGAGGACGCCCTGATAAGGTATCGTCTAAGGGTTGAGGCAGAGTATCTTAGGCTTGTCCTAGGTAGGGTTGCGCCGCAACTCGTCGAAAAGGCCTCAGCTGTGCTTGACGAGGCTGTCTCGGAGGCCAGCTCCTCGGTGGTTGAGGAGGTGAAGAAAATCGAGGCGGAGACGAGGCACGACGTCGAGGCCGTGGTCAGGTTTCTGAAGAAGAGGCTTGAGGAGAGAGGCTTCGCCGAGGCCGCCCGCCTAGTCCACATAGGCCTCACCTCGGAGGACGTAAACAACCTAGCCCACTCCCTAGCCCTCAGAGACTCCATCACACAGGTCATAGCCCCCGAGATGGAGTTGCTCCTCAAGGAGCTGGCCGCCCACGCCTACAGGGAGAGGTGGACTGCGATGCTTGCGAGGACTCACGGCCGGCCCGCCGTGCCCACCACGCTTGGGAAGGAGCTAGCGGTCCACGCATACAGGCTCCTGAACAGTTTGAGGAGAGTCGGCGAGGCGCGTCTTCCGGGCAAGGTCTCGGGCGCAGTCGGGACCTATGCTGGGCTGGTTGAGGTTTTCGGGGAAGAGGCCCTCGAGGTCTCGGAGAGGTTTGTCAAGTCTCTGGGATTAGTGCACTGGCTCGCGACCAAGCAGACTGTCCCGCACGACGACGTCTCCCGCCTCCTTTACGAGCTTGCCCTATCCTCGAACATCCTCGTAGACCTCTGCAGAGACCTCTGGCTCCTCTCCATGCTCGGCCTAATCTATCCGCGCCCACACGGAGTAGGCTCATCTACCATGCCCCAGAAGAGCAACCCAGTCGAGCTCGAGAACGCTGAGGGCAACCTAGAGGTCGCCTCGAATATGCTCTCCTTCCTCGCCTCGCGGCTACTCCTCTCAAGACTACAGAGGGACCTGTCCGACTCCACGATAAGGAGAAACTACGGAGTAGCGCTCGCCCATCTCCTGATAGGTGTGAGAAACCTCAGAGCATTTCTTAGACGCATGGAGATTGATAGGGAGGAGGTTAGAAGGGACCTAGAGCGGCACCCAGAGGCCCTCTCAGAGGCAGTCCAGATAAGGGCTAGGTTGAGGGGCGTGGATCTTCTGGAAGAGATCAGGGCTCTGGGCACGGGGGACACCAGCTATCTTGAGAGGCTTAGGCGTCTGCTGGAGGGGCGGGGGCTCAGCGCCTCCGAGATTATTCCTGAGGCCGCCGAGAAGTATCTGGGCCTAGCCCCCTTGGTTGCGGAGCTGGTTAGCAGGCTGGTCAAGAGCTGAGCAGGTGGCGGCAGATTTATTATCCGCGGAGGTCTAGGGAGGGCTGTCGAGGAGAGATGGTGCGCGAGGTAGTCTTTACGGAGAAGGCTCCTAAGCCCGCATTTCCATACTCGCAGGCCGTGAAGGCGGGTGGCTGGGTGTTTGTCTCAGGCCAGGTGTCCATAGACCCGGCGACGGGGAAGGTGGTGGGAGGCGACATTAAAGCTCAGACTAGGGTTGTTCTGGAGAACCTGAGAGCGATTCTCTCCGCAGCGGGCGCCAGCCTCAAGGACGTCGTCAAGGTTAACGTCTACCTTGCGAGGGTCGAGGACTTCGCGGCCATGAACGAGGTCTACAGGGAGTTTTTCCCCGAAGAGCCGCCCGCCAGGACGACGATAGCCGCCAAGATGGTGAACGAGGCGTTTCTAATCGAGATAGACGCCGTAGCTTACAGGGGCTGAGGATCGTAAATCCTTAAAGCCTAGAGTGGGTTGTTTTCTACGAGCCATGGGTGGTCGAGTTCCAGCTGGGCATAGCTCTGAAGCCCAGCAGACTTGGCTCTAGCATCGACGAGAAGAGAGAGTCTCTGTTAAGGTTCATCGACCTAGCTTATGGTGTGGGCGTCGACTGCTTGGTTGTGGACTCTGAGAGGAGCTTGGACGATCTGAGGCCTTCAGACGTCGCTGAGGCTGTGAGGCGCTCTGAGAGCATCGGCGGCCCGCTTGTTGTCCCAACTGTCCCGGTGAGGAGAAACGACTTTGAGAATCTCTTCCAAGAGTATCTCGAGGAGCTGCAAGGGCTTGAGGCAGCGGGGCTCTGCTTGGTGGCCGGGAACCCAGCCTACCTCAGTAGCGAAGAGGCGTCCAGGAGGCCTGGAAGCCTCCTCAGATTTGCCTGCCGTGAGGCTAAGAGGGTTCTTGGAGACAGGCCTCTGCTCCTCGGCACCGAGAACGTTGAGGCGGTCTCTAGGAGGATTTGCCGCGAGGTAGGGTGCACCCCCTTCCTGCTTCTAGACGTGGGGGTTGAGGACGAGGCCTGCGGATTCTCCTCCGTCTCAGGTGGAGGAGTCGCCGTCTACGCGCCCTTCTACATCGGCGTCGGCGTCCCGGAAGAGGCTTCGAGGGTCTTGATATCCTATGCCCGGAGGAGGCGGCGGCTGATGGCGATTGAGGGCGGCCATATCGGCCTCACATCCGCTCTTCGCGTCTCGCTTGTGGGAGATGTCCCGGAGCTGGCTGAGAGAATAAGGAGGCTGGGCTCCAGCGGTGTTCAGCTCCTCGTCGGGTTTCCTGCAGAGGCCTCCGCAGGCCAGGTCCGCTCTCTCGCTCTAGCAGCGCGGTGGGATGGAGAAAAAGGTTAAGCGCGGGAGCTGGTGTTTAGTTAATGTCTGAGGGTGGCTGGGGGTATGCCTAGGTGTCAGGTCTGCGGCCGGAAGACTGAAAAGCTCGTGATGGTTAAGGGTAGAAGAGTTTGTGACAAGTGTCAGGGAAGGGTGTGATGGCAGGCAGGGTTAAGCTGGGCTTCATAGGCTGCGGAATGATAGCGCAGTTCCACGCGCGGGCACTCACAGAGGACTTGGGCGCCGAGGTCGTGGCTCTCAGCGACGTGAAGAAGGAATCGATAACGAGCCTGAAGAGGGCCGCGCCGCAGCTCAGAGACGCCAGAGAATACTCCGACTATGTCGAGATGTTCGAGAAAGAGCAGCTCGACGGAGTCCTGGTCTTGACGCCGCACATATATCACAAGGAGCAGGTGCTCGAAGCCTTGAAGAGAGGAGTCCACGTCCTGGTTGAGAAGCCGATGGTCACGGGCGTCAACGAGGCGCGCGAGATCCTGAGCGCAGCCGAGTCTACGGGCCTCGTAGTGGCTCTTGCATATCAGAGGAGGACGGACGGATACTTCACGCACATTAAGCAGCTTGTGAGCGGCGACGGCTTGGGGGAGCCGCTCTATATCGAGCATCAGCTTTCACAGGACTGGGCAGGCCTCTCTAAGGGAACTTGGAGGGCTGATCCTCGGCTCGCGGGTGGCGGATTCCTAATGGACTCTGGAAGCCATATCGTGGATATGGTGCTCTGGTATGCGGGTGGGTTGCCACTCGAGGTCTTCGCTACTCTCTCCTCTAAGGAGGGTTGGGGTGCGGAGCTGATGGCCTCGATAAGCGCGAGGTTCAGGGGCTGCGTCGCGAGCGTCTCTCTTATGGGCGATGCGCCGATATGGTCTGAGAGGCTCAGAATATACTGCCCGGGCGGGCTTGTCTCCTATCTGGATGAGTTAGGGTCTAGGCGTGTCTGGGTCATGGACAGGGAGGCTAAGAGGCTCAGCGCTCCTTGGAAGGAGCTGCCGAAGCATTCGAGCCCTCTGGCGAATTTTGTCCGCGCCATAGTCGGGGAGGAGAAGCCCGCTGCAGGCCCCGTTGATGGGTTGAGGGTTGCGATGTTTAAGGAGGCGTGCTACAGGTCTGCCGAGAAGGGCGCACCGGTAAAACTAGCCTAGAATCCTGGTCCCTATCGTCTCCCTGCCCAGCAGCGCGTCCACAACCCTTGAGGGGAAGAGCCCGTTCACAACCCTTACCTCGACACCGGCCTCCGCGGCCCTCAGAGCCTCCTCCACCTTAGAGGCCATCCCGCCGGTAACGTCTCCGACGTCGCCGAACCTTATCGAGGCCAGGGTCCTCCTGGTAAGCTCGCGTATCAGCCTCGCCCCCTCGCCCAACTGGTCAAAGACGCCGTCCACATCCACCGCGAAGACAAGCCTCTCGGCGTCAAGCCTGATGGAGAGGTCCACGGCTATCGTGTCTCCCGAGAGGACGGTGAATCCCAGCTCCCTGTCGAAGACGACGTCTCCGTTGAGGACTGGTATGAAGCCTTGGTCGAGGGCTGCCAGTATTGGGTCGAGGGCCGCTGAAACTATTCTCCCCCTCCGCGTCAGGAATATCGCGTTTGAGGGGAGGCCCACGCATCTAAGCCCCGCATCTGCGAGTATCTGGGTCACTTGGAGGTTCAGCCTCCTCGTCTCGATGGATGTTTTTACGAAGCCCTCTAAGCCTCGCGGCGAGGCCGCGCCCAGAGCCACCTGATACTCAGCCGCGACCTCGTGGACCCGGCCACCCCCGCCGTGGACCAGTATGAGCGGCCTGCCCTCAACGCCCGCCAGCGCAGCGCCGATACGCCTAACAGCGTCCTCCCTCACAACCCCTCCACCCCTCTTCTCCGTGACCAGCGACCCGCCAAGCTTAAGCACCAGCAGCCCGCCCACTCCGCGGCTCCACCCGCTTTGGAGACTATCCATGGATAAGATAAATCCGTCGAGGCGGGGGGTGTAGGACTGTAATGATTTTTAGGTGAAGAAGACTTTCTGGCCTCCGTGATTGATGGTGCCCTAAAGCTGCTGGAGAGGCTGAGCACGTGCTATGCCCCGCCGGGTGGGGAGGAATCGGTCGCCAGAGAGGTCGTGGCTTTCTTGGACGACTCCGCGGACTCTTTTGAGAGGGATGTGATGGGGAACCTGATGGTGAGGGTTGGAGGCGGCGGGCCGAGGGTGATGCTCGCAGCCCACATGGATGAGGTGGCAATGATGGTGAGCTGGGTCGATGAGGAGGGGTTTCTCAGCTTTGTGCCGCTGGGCGGCCTTGACCCCCGCGTCCTCGTGGGGCAGAGAGTCGTGGTCCACTCGGAGAAGGGGCTCTTGGAGGGCTGTATAGGCGTCAAGCCACCGCACGTCACCACGCAGGAGGAGGCGAAGCGTGTGCCCGAGCTGAGGGAGCTCTACATAGACATAGGCGCCTCGAGCAGGGAGGAGGCCGAGGCCGCCGGAGTCAAGGTCGGCTGCTTCGCAACCTTCCCCGCCCACTTCGCCAGGCTCCTCGGCTCGAGAGTAGTGGGCAAGGCGTTTGATGATAGGGCGGGCTGCGTAGTCGAGGCCTTAGCCGCTAGGGCCGCGGCTGAGGAGGGGCTGGGCGTAGAGCTCCACACGGTCTTCACGGTTCAGGAAGAGGTTGGGTTGAGGGGAGCGGCCACCGCGGTTAACAGCGTCAACCCTCAATACGCCATAGTTCTCGAGGGGACAGTCGCCGCAGACACTCCGGGGGTCCCGGAGCAGGGCAGGATTACGCGGCTGGGGCGCGGCCCCGCGATAAGGATCATCGACTCCTCCATGATAACTAATAGGGGCATGTATAGGCTGCTGGTCGAGGCCGCTGAGAGGGCCGGCCTAAGCTATCAGCCCCAGATAGTTATGGGCAGCGCCACGGACGCCGGCAGAATACATCTCCACGGCCGCGGAGTGGCTACGGGCGTTGTGGGTGTTCCGTGCAGGTATCTCCACTCACCCCACCTAGTCCTAGATCTGAGGGACTTGGAGGCGGCTTGTAGGCTCGTCGTGGAGGCTCTCAGACTCGTCGCCGACCGCGGAGGCCCCGGCTCCAGAGGCTGATCACTCTCTCGACTCTCTCCGCAAGGCTGAAGTCGCGGACCGTGAGGCCGCCGGCGTCATGCGTCGTGAGCCTCAGCCTCAGGTATCCGTATCCGAGCTCAACGTCCGGGTGATGGTTCGCCTCCTCAGCCACCCTCGCAATCCTGTTCAGCAGCTTCAGGGCCTCGGCGAAGTCCCGCGTCTTCACGCTTCTGTAGATGTATCTGCCCGCAAGCCTCCACGGCCTAATCCTAGCCACCATCCTCTTAGCCTCCTCCACCTTGAGACGCCTCGTCAAAGCCCCCTCCATGAGGGGCCGCCACTTTTATCACTTAGCCATCAACAACAAAGAGTGAAGAGAGGGATAGTCCGAGGCTTGAAGTTTCACAGGCTTAGCAAGAGGGATGCGAGGAGTCTAAGCCAGAGGCTTGCTGCCCTCGGAGAAGTCGGCGCCGCCGAGAGCGCCGCGGTCCTTGAGGAAGGCGATGTGAGGCTTTACTGGGTGGGCGGCCTGACGGTCGCGGAGCAGGGAGGCCTACTCTTCCCGGTGCTGGACGAGGCCTCAAACGCCAGGCTCCTCTCTGCTATGCCAAGCCTCGTCGTGGATATGGGCGCCGTAGCTAGGATCGCGGATGGCGCCGACGTTATGGGGCCAGGCGTGGTGAGTGTGCGCGGAGAGTTTAGTGCCGGCGGGCTGGTGGTCGCGAGGGATGAGAGGCATGGGAGGGCTGTGGCCATCTGCAGGGCGCTGGTGGACAGCGGCTCCCTGGCGCCCAGAGGCCGCGGCAAGGTCGCCGAGACGATTCACCACCCGGGAGACAAGGTCTGGAGGCTGGCGGAGAGGCTAAGAGAGCTTCTCACCTAGCTTCTTCTTCAGCTTCTCCATCTCCTGGAGCAGGTCGGCATAGAGGCTGAGGGTCTCCTCCAGCATCCTCTGAGCCTCAAGGCTGGTGTCTCCCGCCTCTACAGCATCCAAGACCACATGGGGAGGCTCGGCCGAGTCCCCGCCACCCCGAGCGGCCTCAGCTCC
>Ga0209289_100299_pt1 | contig 28775 bp, 32 predicted proteins | sample GXS110809BmetaG_FD_184121 | JGI IMG/M metagenome (GOLD analysis project Ga0209289, IMG submission 184121) | Hot spring microbial communities from Gongxiaoshe hot spring, China to study Microbial Dark Matter (Phase II) - GXS 110809B (SPAdes)... ...
CCCCTGCCGCCACGCCCGCCGATTCTTTGCGCCGGCTGCATGCACCGCGGGGTCTTCTACGTGCTCAAACAGCTCGACGCTATCGTCTCAGGAGACATCGGGTGCTACACGCTTGGCGCGCTCGCCCCGCTCGACGCCATGGACACATGCATGAACATGGGCGCGTCGCTCTCGATGGCCCACGGCATGGCCAAGATCTTCTCTGAAGAAGAGAAGAAAAGACTGGTCGCGGTCATCGGCGACTCGACATTCTATCACTCTGGTGTCCCCGCGCTGATAGATATTCTCTACAACGGCGGCCAGACTGTCACTATTATTTTAGATAATCACACGACGGCCATGACCGGGCATCAAGAGCACCCCGGCACCGGGCGCACCATCAAGGGCGAGCCGGCTCCCGTTATTGAGCTTGAATCGCTCGCCAGAGGGTTAGGGATAAAGCACGTCCAGCGCATCGACCCCTATGATCTTCTAGCAGCGTGGCGCACTATCGACGAAGCCCTCCATCGCCGTGAGCCATCGGTGATCATCGCCGATGCGCCATGTGTGCTGAAGGAGAAGCGTCGCTTCGGCGAGCTCGTTTCAGTCGATCACACAAAGTGCACGGAGTGCTTCGCGTGCACGGAGCTGGGCTGCCCCGCTATCGAAGTCCGAGACGGGCACATTGAAATCAATAAATTGCTGTGCATCGCGTGCACCCACTGTCAGCAAGTCTGCGCCACCTGCAACGCCGGGATTGATATTCCCCAGGTCTTAGAGCTTGTCCATCAGAAGCGCTATGCCGATGCTTTTAAGGTCTTGCTACGCGCCAATCCCTTCCCGGCGGTTGCGGGGCGGGTCTGCCCGCACCCATGCGATCATGAAGTCAATGCACTCGGCTGGCCCCAAGAGAAGCTCTACGCCGAGCGCTACCCAGATCTCGTAAGAGAGTTCTCGACACCGGGCCATCCGGCGAAGCTCTCCGTGCGTGACGTCGAGAGATTTTTGGGCGACTACGGCATAGAACATTTCTCCGGCGCGGAGTTTGCCCCAGCCGAGGAGCGGCCAGAGAGAATTGCGATCATCGGGGCTGGGCCGGCGGGGCTGTCCGCAGCGTTCTATCTGAGAAGACGCGGTTTCCGCGTGACGGTCTTCGAAGCGTTCGAAAAGCCCGGCGGCATGATGCGCTACGGCATCCCCGCGTTCCGTCTCAATAAAGAGATCTTAGATCGCGAGATCGATAGACTCTACATGATGGGGATCGAGATCAAGTGCAACGTCACGATCGGGCGCGACGTGAGCTTCGCTGAGCTTCAGAGAGAATATGACGCGGTCGTCATCGCTGTGGGGGATTCGGCCCCTCAAGAGCTAGAACTCGAAGGCACAAGCGACGTGCAAGAAGGGCTGCTCTATGGCGTAGACTTCTTGCGGCGCGTCAATCGCGGGCAGAGCGTCAAAGTTGGGCGCAGGGTCGCGGTCATCGGTGGGGGAAACACAGCGATAGACTGCGCGCGCTCGGCTAAGCGCCTAGGAGCAGACGTAACAGTGTATTATCGGCGCACAGCTCAGGAGATGCCCGCGATCCGTGATGAGATCGATGAAGCAATCTTAGAAGGGGTACAGTTTGAGTTTCAGACCAATCCCATCAGAGTGCTTGCTCGGGAGAGGCGCGTCTGTGGGCTGGAGCTGATCCGTATGAAGCCGGGCCCCCTGGACAAAGACGGGCGCCGTCGGCCTGTGCCCGTCCCAAACAGCGAGTTCTCCGTTCCAATAGATACGGTCATCCTCGCTATCGGCGAGCGGGCTGATCTTGATTTTCTCAAAGAGACAGGAGTTCGGTTCGCTCAGAAGATTCACACGACGTTTACAGGCGCAGCGTCGCAGCCAGGAATCTTCGCGTGCGGGGACGTCGCGTTCGGCTACGGCACCGTGACGCAGAGCATCGCCACAGGACGACGCGTCGCAAGCGCCGTCACGACATATCTACGACAGAAGGGCGCAAAACGATGAGCACAGCCACGAATATCGTCGTTGTGGGCGTAGGCGGGCAGGGATCGGTGCTGGCAGGGCAGATCATCGCGCGGGCCGCGATGCTCGCCGGGTTCTCCGTGGCAACGTCTGAAGTCCATGGCATGGCCCAGCGCGGCGGGTCCGTCTTCTCTACAGTGCGCTATGGCAAAGCCGTGCTCTCCCCCGCAGTCCCCGAAGGGGCTGCGGATATCTTGCTTGCGTTTGAAAAGCTAGAAGCCCTGCGCTATCTCAACTATCTCCGAGGGGACGGCTTGGCGCTCGTCAACGATCAGCGCATCATGCCCAGCATCGAGTCGCTCAAGCTCGCGCCATACCCGGACGACAAGACCATAGAAGAGACGCTGCATCGGCGCGCCCGCGACGTACTCATTGTGCTTGCGCTGGGGATCGCGCAAAAATTGGGCAATCCCGCGCTCACCAACACGGTTATGCTCGGTGCACTCTCCCGGTTTCTCGATCTGCCCCACACCAAGTGGCGCCAGGCGATCACCGAGCTTGTCCCGCCCAAGACCGTCGAGTTTAATCTCTTAGCCTTTGACGAAGGGCTGACATGGGCTCAGCGCCACGCCCAGATGTAGCTGGACACAAGCCCAAGAATCTGTTACTATAAAAGACACCGTGTGAAAGGAGGCTGTAGTATGCCGTTCTCGTTACCGCCCTTGCCGTACCCGTATGACGCTTTAGAGCCCCATATCGACGCGTTGACCATGTATATCCATCATACGAAGCATCACGCTGGGTATGTGAACAACCTCAATAAGGCTCTCGAATCCGCGCCGGAGCTGGCCAATAAGAGTTTAGAAGAGCTATTGGCCAACAATTGCGCGATCGTTCCGGAGAAGATCCGCACAGCCGTGCGCAATCACGGCGGCGGCCATAGCAATCACTCGTTCTTCTGGGAGATCATGGGCCCCAACGCCGGCGGCCAGCCCACGGGCAAGATCGCTGAGGCGATCACTCAGACTTTCGGAAGCTTTGAGAAGTTCAAAGAGAAATTTACAGAAGCAGCGTTAGGGCGCTTCGGCTCGGGCTGGGCCTGGCTTGTGCTCACCCCCGAGAAAAAGCTCGAAGTCTACTCGACGGCAAACCAAGACAGCCCTCTCATGGAGGGCAAGATCCCCATCTTAGGGATCGACGTCTGGGAGCACGCGTATTATCTGAAATATCAGTATCGTCGGGCTGACTACGTTCAAGCGTGGTGGAACGTGGTCAACTGGGCTGCCGTCGAGAAGCGGTTCACTTCCATTTGATGGTGCAGCCCACCGGCTGCGTCTCTTTTAAGTCAGGCTCCCTCCCGGCGAGCACGGCGTCCAGCGCGTCTTTGAGATAGCGCTTGGTCACCTTAGTGGGATCTTGATAGTTGTCGTCGATTGTGCCGTGATAGCGCAGCTTCATTGCTGAGTCGAAGAGAAAGACCTCGGGCGTGCGCTGGGCCCCGTAGGCTCTGGCAATCTGTTGAGTCTCGTCGTAGAGATACGGGAAGGGATAGCCCTTCTCTTTAGCGCGCTTGACCATGTTGTCAAAGCTGTCTTCAGGGTATTTCACAGGGTCGTTGGAGTTGATGACGAGAAACTGCACGCCCTTGGGCTCGTACTCTTGGGCCAGCGCGATCATGCGATCTTCATACGCTTTGACGTAGGGGCAATGATTGCAGCTGAAGATCACGGCGACGGCTTTCTTGTTCTTATAATCTGAGAGCTTATAAATCTTGCCGTCGACACCTTTGAGCTGAAAATCTGGGGCTTGGCTGCCGTATTTGAGCATAGCAAAGATCACCTCAGTGGGGTAATTATAGCTAGAATTGCGAGGGCGCTCAATTATTGTATTTGCTCCAAGATCCTTTGAAGGTGTGGCTTCACTCTGGGCAGATCTTCTTTGATTGTCCTCCATACCAAGCGATAGTTGACACCAAAATAAAAATGAATGAGTCGGTCACGCATTCCAGCCATCTCCTTCCAGGGCACTTCAGGATATGCTTTACGGATTTCTTCGGGGAGTTGCTTCACTGCTTCACCAATGATCTCGAACTTCCTGATGACTGCGCTGGCCGTCTTGTCATCAGCTTGGAATGTCTTCAAGTCCATCCCGGCCACAAATTGCTTCGCTGCGAGAATATCCTTGAGATAGAGTCGGTAGTCTCTCATATCGTGACTGTCTCTCTCAGAACAGACTCGCGAAGCTCGACACGCAGTGAGTCCTTCGTAACAATATCCACGCGGCGTCGGAGTTTTTCTTCCAAAAAATCCGCGAGCCTGACTAAGTCGAATAGACTCGCATCTTCGGTGAAATCCACGAGAATATCAATATCACTCGTTTCGCGCTGCTCCCCGCGCACAAACGAACCAAACAGCCCAAGCTCACGCACTTTGTAATGAGCTTGTAGCTCCGGCTTGAGGGCCTTCAGCTTCTCCATAATCTCTTCCTTGGCGCTCATGGTTTCTCCATTCTAGTCCCAGTGACAGCTTTCGGCAAATCCCCGCTGGACGAGCCAGCGCGCGCTCTGTACAATACTCTTGCTATGCCTAAGCCCACGATCACTATTGAATACTGCGACGAGTGCATGTACCTGAAGCCGGCCCTGGAGGCCGCCCAGAAAATTTTAGAAAGCTACGCCGACAGAGTCGAAGCCGTGATGCTCAAACCCGGGCATGACGGGGTCTTTCGTGTTACGGCTGATAAAACCGTGATTATCGAGATGGGCGACGAGGGCCTGCCCAGCGCCGATAGAGTCGCCCACGCTGTAAGCGAGTTCCTCGCAAGGGAGAAATCTTTATGAAGAAGCGCGGCTTGTTTCTGGGACGCTTCCAACCGTATCACAACGGCCACCATGCCGTCATTAAACAGATCTTTGAGAGCCGAGAGGTTGATGAACTGATCATCGCTATCGGCTCCGCCCAAGAGAGCCACACCCTTAAAGACCCCTTCACCGCCGGAGAACGCATCATGATGATCACCAAAGCGCTCGAAGATTTAAAACCCTCACTCACAACCTATGTCTTGCCCATCGAAGATATCGAGCGTAATTCGCTCTACGTCGCCCACATCCGCAGCCTGACCCCGCCATTTGAGATCGTTTATTCAAATAATCCCTTGGTACAGCAGCTCTTTGAAGAGCGCGGCATCACGGTGCGCGCACTGCCCTACGTCGAGCGCGCCCACTGGGACGGCACCAAGATTCGCGAGCTCATGCTTCAAGGCGATGAGTGGAGATCTCACGTGCCTCCAGCTGTGGCCCGCGTGATCGAAGAGATCAAAGGCGTAGAACGCCTCCGGCATATCTATAAGACCGATAAGCATTCCTAGTGCCATGACCCTCAATATCCCCGTCCGAGAGAACAAGAGACTCGAAGCGGTCGTCGCCCGCATCAACGAAAACGTGACCCTCCACACCTATTGGTACTGCTCCAACATCAATGCTATCGACAGATTGGGGATCAACGATCATGGCCCCGTGCATATTAGAATTGTCGCGAATCTGGCCCTCAAGATCTTACGAATGCTCATCGAAGCGGGCGTCCAGCCTAGCGCGGAAAAGCACCATAAGCTCACGAAAGACGACGCTGAGGTCATCGTTGTGCTTGCCGCGTGCTTGCACGATATTGGGCATATCGTGCATCGCACCAATCACGAGCCGTTTTCAGTCGCTTTGGCTGCTGATCTACTGCCCGAGCTACTAAAAGATATCTACCCAGAGCGCGAGCGCGCCATCATCACGGCTGAAGTCCTGCACGCCGTCTACGCTCATGAGACTGAGATTGAGCCGTTGACGGTCGAAGCTGGGGTTGTCAAGATCGCCGATGCTTTAGACATGGAAGAGGGGCGTGCGCGCATCCCGTTCCAGGCTGGCTCGACCACAATTCACGCCGTCTCGGCGTTAGCCATAGAAGACGTGCAGCTGCGCAAGGGCGAAAAACGCCCCATCTGCATCGAGATCAAGATGGCCAACTCCGCCGGGATCTTCCAGATAGACAATCTTCTGAAAGAGAAACTGAAACACTCCGGGCTGGCAGAGTACTTTGAGATCCGCGCCGAGATCGCCGGTGAGGAGAAGAAGCTCATCGAGCGCTACGAGCTATAGCTTTTGTGCTATAATGCTCCCGTGGTGAGAGAGTTTTTCATTGGGTTTGGAGGCAGTCTCGTGCTCACGGCGCTCAGCCGATATATAGCTCCACGACTCGGTTTGCTCGATTCCCCCGATGACGCACACAAGATTCACAAGCGCACAGTAGCGCTCGGAGGCTGGGCCATTGCCTGTGCTGCGCTGCCCATATTCGCTCTTGTGGGTACTGCAGAGTTCTGGAAGCTTACACTAGGAAGCTTACTCGCTCTCTTGACGGGATTGCTGGATGATCGCTTCGGGCTCAGCCCGAAAGCGAAGCTCGTGGGACAACTTCTGTGCGCGTGCGTCACGGTGCTCGTCGCGGGATGGGGAATTCAATCTGTCCGTATCTTTGGAGTCGAGCTGGCTCTGGGCTGGCTGACGATCCCGTTCACGCTCTTTTGGATTAGTGGGGCGATCAATGCGTTTAATCTCATAGACGGCTTGGATGGTCTTGCGACGGGAAGTGCAGCTATCATCTTTGGGACAACAGCGTTCATCGCGCATCAGTCGAACAACACCATCATCTGTGCGCTCGCTGTCGGCTTTGTTGGGGTCTTATTGGGCTTTTTGTTCTTCAATTGGGCTCCGGCAAAAGTCTTTCTGGGCGACGGCGGGACGCACTTTATCGGCTACTGGCTCGCGATTCTCTCCGTGCAAGCGACACAGTCACATCTCAGCACGACACTTAGCGATGTGCCGATTTTCATTCCGATCTTGCTATTAGGCCTGCCGATCTTCGACACGGCGTGGGCGATCCTGCGCCGTGTGCGACAGAAAAGATCGATCCTCCAAGCTGATCGTGGGCATCTGCATCACAGAATTGTAGCGTTGGGGCTGAGCGAGCGCGTGACTGTTTTGCTCTTGTACGGGGTCGTGGCGGCGCTGTGCGCTATGGCGGTTGTAGTCCTCTATGCTCAAAGATTTTGAAGTTTACCGGTCCGCTGATGTCCGAGAACGCCGTACTTTCGAAAAACGCAGAGGGAAAATAGTATCATTTCGGGTGCAGTTGGAGGTCCTTGTGGGCAATGAATGGAAAGCCATCAAACGTTGGGATACATCTCACGGCTTTGTGGACTGCGATATCTACAACTTGAAAGGTGAGAAGAAAAAGATCATACTAAATGTGTCTTTTGAGGATGGCTTGGTCTTAGCGCAGAAGGATTTCAATGAGCATCGGCGTCTCTATCGAGATAGGTTCTTGCAAGGAGTGTTCCCATGAAGAACAACACGGCAGCATTTGAACAGAAGAATAATGAGCTTCTCGCGCTCTTTGACGAGGTCTTGCGGAAGCGCCCCGATCTCCTCGACGAGATCCCCAACAACGCTGTGCTCGTTATGCAGCTTGAAGGAGACAGGGCTTTCAACAAGTGGGCGTACCAAATTGCTCACGCCAATGCAGGAAATCGCCCCATAGTGTCGGTAACCTTCGCATTGAAATCTCGCCGTAAACCCCTCTCTCTCAAGGTTATTGAACGCCTTGAGCTATCCCCTGTTACTTGATCGGTTACCTAGGGTCGAGATAAATCAGATCAACGCTCTCGTCGGGGATATACTTGCGCAGAATCTCCAAATTGTCGCCGTAGTAGAGCGTGTTCTTTATATTTGATGTATTATAAGTCGGATGAAGACTTGCTTGCAGAGTTGGCTCGTCCTTGCCGAAGAGTTTTTCGCTGAGCTTGAAACACCTGAAGAAGCCCGTGAACGGCGTGCTTGGCAGAAGCTGAGCACTGAGGTTCTCGCCCGTGAATCCGACTAGCCCACAACCTGTGCACCAAGCCTTAAGCCTATAGCAGTGTATCAAAACCCCACTTGCACCCCCAGCCCTACCCCTGGCCCTTGCCAGACTACCTTCCGAGAGCTAGGAAGCCCAGCAGAGCAATGGCGAGTGTTGTGCGCATAGAGACCTCCTCTCTGAACGAGGGCATTGTAGTCTTTCGTGAGAGCCCTTGACAAAATGCGCCCCAAAGCTTTAGCATACCCTCAGCTGTATGAAAACCCTTACGGTCTTCGGCACGCGCCCGGAAGCGATCAAGCTCGCGCCAGTACTGAAAGAGCTTCAGAAATCTTCTGAGATCACTTCTTGCGTCTGCGTCACCGCCCAGCATCGCCAGATGCTCGACCAAGTCTTAAAAATATTTGAGATCCAGCCCGACTACGACTTGAATCTCATGCGCCCCAATCAGAGTCTCTATCAGCTGACAGCCGACGCCCTCGTCGCGCTAGAGTCCGTGATCCAGCAAGAAAAACCCGACGTTGTTATCACTCAAGGGGACACGACGACGGCGTTTGTCGCCAGTCTCGCAGCGTTCTATGCTCAGATTAAGATCGCGCGCGTGGAAGCCGGACTGCGCACGTTTCAGAAATACAGCCCGTTTCCAGAAGAGATCAACCGTGTGCTTGCTGATGCTCTCGCTGATCTTCACTTTGCCCCCACCGAGCGCGCCAAACAGAATCTCGTGCGCGAGGGCATCCCTCCCGAAAAGATCTTCGTCACCGGCAACACCGTGATTGACGCGCTTCAGCATATCTGGGCACGTGTGAGAGATCGCGATTTCAGTGAGAGCTTTTCTATACCCAATGAGATTTTTTCGCAGATCGAGCGCGGCGAAAAGAAGCTTCTCCTAGTCACGGGCCATCGGCGCGAGAGCTTTGGGCCGGAATTCGAGAGCATCTGTCTGGGACTGAAGAAGATCGCGCAACACTACTCTGATGTCGTCTTGATCTACCCCGTGCACTTAAATCCCAACGTGCGCACCCCGGTGCATGAGATTCTCTCTCAGACAGATCGCGTCTTTCTGATGGAGCCGTTAGACTACGAAAGATTCGTCTGGCTCATAGGCCGAGCGTTTTTCATTCTGACAGATTCTGGGGGCATCCAAGAAGAAGCCCCAGCGCTCGGCAAGCCCGTCTTAGTCATGCGCAAGGTCACCGAGCGCCCCGAAGCAATAGAAGCGGGCACGGCCAAGCTCGTGGGCACCGACGCTGAGACGATCTTTCGCGAAGCCGCGCGACTCATCGAAGATCGCGACGCTTACGCACAGATGGCACACGCCGTCAACCCCTTCGGCGACGGCCACGCCGCCGAGCGCATCGTAAAGCTCTTACGCGAACAGCTTTGACGCCTCAGGCTCATTTATGATATTGTGGTGCACACCAAGGGAGTTGAGAGGATGGCCGCAGAACGACGCTGGCTGTTCATCATGACGGTCCTAGTCTTTCTCATCGGCTCAGCGATCTTTGCGCTCCGGCAGCCGTTGGAGTTCGAGACGAGCGCGCTGGTGCGCGTCCACCCCCCTCCGCTGCCCAAGGAGTTCTCCATTCGATTCAATTGGAACGAGAGCTTTTGGCGCAGCCCAGACTTAGCTCTCTACGTGGCGAAACGCACGAGAATCTCTGAGACATGGCCGATCGTCTCGTGGCTAGCTGAGCGGCTCGTCGTGGAGGAAGCTGACGGTCTGATTACGCTCAAGCTCCGCGGGGGCTTCGCGCAAAACGTGGTGCCGGACGTGCTCGCTGCTTATATCGAGCGCGCAACAGAAAAACTCACTATGGATATGCGCTCGGCCATCGAGAGCGAGAGCGCCCGGCTCCATGAGCTGTACAGGGCTTTCGAGAGCCATCGCCAGCAGCTAGTACAAGCTCTCACAGCGCGGCTGGAGGAGCGCACGCTGCAGCTTCAAACCCAGAAAGAGAGCATAACCAAAGAGCTGCAAGAGCTGCTCAGATCACGACTAGCCCACCTGCGCGTCACAGAACAGGGGGCGACGTTAGAGAGTTGGTACTATCGTAATTATTTAGAATCCCTCCTGCGCCGCCTGGGCGAGATTGAGCGCGAGCTCGATCTGCTGAAGATCAAGGGCATTGCCGCGTTTGAGCGAGAATATCAACGCGTGCTTGATCTGGAGGAACGCATGGAATCGATTGCGCAAGCTCAGGTGGAAGCGCGGCAACTTCTGGAGAGTTGGAAGCCTCTAGAAGTCATAACCCCAGCGCAACTGCCTCAGGGGCCGGTGGGGCCGGACCGCCTCCGGATTATCTTATGGGGAGTGGGCATCGGGATTATTATTGGGCTGTTAGTGGCGCTCTTCTCCCCGCGGCGCCGTGAGCCAAGCCCGAAGCGCCTCGAGATCAATCGCTCGTGAAGCTATCAGGGAAGCTTAAGAACCGCAAGCGCTCAGGGGTTTGAATAAGATCATAGATAGGCCGGCCGTGGCGCAGTCCAAGTTCAGGGTATTCTCGGGCTGGGATGACGCGTAGGCGAGGCAAGGCGCCATAGCGCACATTAGGGACGAGCTGGCCATCGCACAGCTCGAAGTACGCGCCACCGCCCTTCTGCTCAAACGGCTCGTAGAAACTCTGAACCCTTGTCGAGACCCAGTTAGCCATCTTCAGGGTTTTCTCACTCGGATTAATCGTAATGTGCCCGTAGTTGGGCGGGACGAGCACGATCTGGCCTTCCTGAGCAATGACGAGTACCACGTCGCTGATCGTCGCGCCCGAGCGTCTCTGTAAAAGCACATGGGCTTGGCCTTCGAGAACTTGATAGAGTTCAGGATAACAAAGCCCCGGCTTGTATTCGGAGTGATAGTGCCCTTTGGTCTTGTTGTACTCGCGCCCTAGGCGCACGGGCAGGAGCACGGTGATATCGTAGCGCACCTCAATCTCTTGGGCGATCTTCTTATCGTGAGGGAGCACACAATCTCGGTACATGAGATAGAGGGGCTGATCTAGGTCTGCCGTGCGTAGCCAATCTTTATCGAAGATAACAGACTGCATCTCGCGCAGGGTGCGGACTTGAGGATCATGGCAGTTGTTCATCATAAGACCAAGAATAGCATAGATTAAGGCGCTTTGACAAGTGCCTTGGGGCAGCTATATAATCTCACTCAGCTTATGGTTCGAGGCGCCTGGGTTCGCGGCATTATTGCCATCATGCTCATCGGCGGTTTGCAGGTGATCGTCCTGGCGCTGAGCTGCCCTTTGTATGAGCTCCATCGCGAGATAAACAATGCTTCCCTTCACCATACGAGGCCTCACTCGGATCATGGCACGGCTCCATCATGCATGTTCAAGGATATAGGCAGCGCAAGCGCGATGGTCTTGCCAGGGATTGACATCTGCTTTGATCTCCCCAGTGTCACGCTGCTACATGCTCCAGTGCGACAAGAAGAGAGTGTGCTTATCCCACTGCGCTCTGTTGCTTTGAGACTCTCCCTCGACCATCCGTGGCGACCGCCAACCTCCTCTGCAGCATCCAATGCTCTAAGCTAACTACATAAATAATCTCACAAACAAACACAGAGGAGGTTATACTGCTATGCGCGCTCTACGCGTTCTTTCCCTAACAGTATCTGTTCTGGTGGTCAGCACGATGGTGGGGCTGCTGTCGGAGGATCTCTTCGTCTTCGGCCATGCGAAGTTTGTCGGAAGCAACATCGAGAACGGCAAGGTCTACAAGGTCTCGGAGCTCCCGGATCGGCTGGAGCTGCTGTTTGAAGGGGAGCTGACCCCGCGCAGTCAAGTCTATGTCTTCACCGTGGGCGGCACGCTGCTCGTCGATCAAGGCGATGTCAAGATCGAAAAGGAGCACGAGCACGGAGGAGGCCATGAGCACAAGAGCAAGCTCAGCGTCGCTCTCAACAAAGAGAAGCTGACCGATGGGCTGTATCAAGTGCGTTGGATCGCGGTAGACGGTGAGCACAACGCGTTTGTTGAGGGCGGATTCGTCTTCGCCGTCAAAGACTGAGAGGGGTTAAAGACTATGACCAAACGATGGCTTTGGCTCGCCTTAGGCTGCATCGTGATGGCTGCTCTTGCAGCGAGCTTAGCGATGGGCCATGCGCGATTGCGCGTGGCCGATACCGTGCCTGCTCCGGGAGCGCTCTTGACCGAATCCCCTAAAGAGATCAAGCTCGTCTTCAGCGTCGAGCCTGGTGGGCTGATCCCCGATCAAAGCCTTTTCTGGGTGGTCCGGCAAGGCCCGGATGAGGTCGTGGCGGTGGGTAAGGTCGATCTGAGCGTCGCTGACCGCAACGTCATGAGAGTTGAGCTGAAAGAACGGCTTGGGTCGGGGGTCTATCTGGTCAAGTGGGTGGCCATCTCGCTGCAGGACAAAGGCTTTGCTGAAGGCAGCTACAGCTTCGCCGTCAAGTAGAACTGACAATCCGGTGGTGAGTGGCTAGGTTTCTTCACCTGGTCACTCATCACCGACTTTCTATGCGCTTTTGTATCGTCGGGCTTGTGGGAGCCCTCGGCGTGCTCGGTATCTGTTATGAGCTGTGGGCCCATGCGTATCTGGTGAGCGCCGATCCGCCTGCAGGCGCATCTCTTGAGGCAAGCCCAGAGAAGATCGTCTTGGTCTTTAGCGAAGAGATCGATCCCAACTTCAGCTCGTTCGATCTCTACGATGCCCAGGGGCAACTCCTGCAAAGACTCTCGTTTGTGACCCAAGAGAACAGGCTGCGCGTTGTGCTGACTCTGCCTAAGCTCAGCAATGGAGCTTATACCGTCGCGTGGAAAGTGCTCTCTTCGATAGACGGTCACACCACGACGGGAGTGCTTCCCTTGGGGATCGGGGTAGGGTCGAAGGGCGCTCTCAGCATGGAGGCGAAGCTTGATCTCTTGAGGATTTTGGTGCGCTGGGGGCGCTTGCTGGCGCTCATGACATTTGCAGGGACGCTCGTCTTTGTGCAGTTGATAGCGAAGGAGCGTTTTTCGGCCTTACGGGTCTTGTGGGGGGTAGCGGTGCTCTTCTCGCTGAGCGAGCTTGCCCTGTATGCGAACAGCGTTGGCGAGCTGAACGCCGTATGGGGCACTCGCGTTGGCATGACGCTGTCAGCTCAGATAGCGATGCTTTTCATCACAGGGACAGTATGGGCACGTGGGGGAGCATGGAGCTGGCTCGGCTTGGCCCTGAGCTTGGCCGCTGTAGCAGCAGGAGCGTGGAGCAGCCATAGCGCTGCGGCAAAGGACACACTGGCTTTGATCTTTGAGATTGCGCATCTGGTCACCGTAGCGATCTGGGCTGGGGGACTGCTGGCGCTGGGGCTTCTGGTGCGGGAGCAGGCTGCTTCTTGGAATGGGGTGCTCGTGCGCTTTTCGCGCCTCGCGCTGCTCAGCGTGGTGGTGCTCGTCGGGAGCGGAGTCTATCTCTCATTCCGGCACGTCGGTTCTCTCTCAGCGTTGTGGAGCACCGACTACGGGCGATTCTTGCTGGTTAAGCTTGCTCTCTTGACAGCGATCTTAGCTATGGCCGCGCTGAACTTCCGCCAGGTGCGGCGCGACTTTCGCGGGGAGTATGGACGGAGGGATCTTGCGCCGTTGCACCGTAGAGTATGGGGGGAGTTTTTTGTTGTCGTGCTAGTCTTAGGAGCGGCGAGCGCGCTGGCACTCTCGGCTCCGCCACGTGCTGGGCACTCTTCGTCACCAGCGGTCTTGGTGGGGGAGAGCGATGGACTGCGCATTACGTTAATAGTCAGCTCCGTGCGCGTTGAGCCGGCGCACTTTGCCGTGCAGCTCCAAAGCAGAGACGGACGCTCCGTCACCGAACACGTGCAGCGAGTGACCCTTGAATTTCGCCATCGGGACGGGCTAGGGGCTGTGAGCGCGTTCGCCGAGCCGACGAGCGCGGGCGATTTCGCCCTGCACGGCTTGTATCTCAGTGTGGCGGGGCAGTGGGAGATCACGGTGCGGGTGCGCCTGAGCGACCGCGCTGAAGATATTATAACGATCTTTGAGGTTCAGGCGTTTCGTTAAGTAGTAGGCGCTGCTCATAGATTGTGCGCACGGTGTCTTCGCACGCTATTCACAACGCCGTCAGCTCCTGCAAAGCCTTGCGGGTGATCTGCATCGCTTGCTCGAGTCGCTCAGGCTGGGACTCGTCCAGCGTCTCGATCAGTTGCTCTAATAAGATTTTTATGGGCGTCACGCGAAAGAGCTTTTCGGTATACACAAACGCGCCGATCCGCTGACGACGTGATAAGAGATTGAGCGCATCAGTGAGTTGCAGCTCGTTGTTCTTGTCAGGAGTTGTCGCTTGGAGCGCTTCGAAGATCTGGGGCGTCAGCACGTATCGTCCGACGATGGTCAGCCCGGTGTGGCGCCCCGTGGTCGGCTTCTCCCGAAGCTCTTTGACGAGATAGACGTTCTCACGCAAGGGCTTGCCCAGTTGGGCGATCCCATAGTTTTTGAAGTCCGCTGCTCCTTCGACGCCTGTCACCGCCAGCACGCTGCACCGATACTCTTCATACAGGGCGAGCATCTGGCGTAAGCACTGCCGGCCCTCCCCCAAGAGGATATCATCGGGAAGGATAACCGCGAACGGCTCGTCGCCCACTGCTCCCTGAGTAGTCAAGATGGCATGGCCCAGCCCCAACTGGGGCTCTTGGACAACAGTGCGCACTTTCAGCCCGCGTGGAAGTTTTAATGTCGGCACGGCTTTGCCGGGGGCCAGCACCAACACGACCTCGCTCAAGCCGGCCAAGGCCGTCTCTTCGAGAGCTGGGCGGAGCATCTTGCCCAACTGCTCTGGGGAGAGCAGGCGCGGCTGCCAACCCGCGATGGGGATGACAGCGCGGCGCACGCGCTTGCGGCGCAGCTCCCGCCACCGGCTAATGAGGCGAAAGAACTCCTCAGTGAGCTCCTCGCGCTCGGGAAGGGGGAGATCTCTCAACAGCTCAGTAATATCGCCCAGGCGCGGCATCAGCTCCTCTGTCGGCTGATAGCCGGCCGCCCGCAGAAGCTCTCGCTTTTCAGAAGCTGTCAGATCGAGCGCCTGCATCAAGCGCGTGAGCATCTCCAGAGAGGGCCGGCGTTGCCCTTTCTCGATATAAGTTACAAAGCTTGCCGAGACTCCAGCGCGCTGGGCGAGCTGGGCCTTGGTCAGGTCCAGCCGCTCTCGGTACCGTTGGAAGAGCGACGCAAGCCTTTGGGGATCGCTCATGCCACCTCCATGGCACTGTTGAGTTTAGCTTGCGGTATTCACTTTGTCAAGTCTTTTATGGGAACGATCTTCACTTGACTTTCACTTTGTGAATATTTTATACTGTAAGCGTTTCACAATGTGATGAACAGAAGGAGGCAGCCCGTGAGGTCTATTGCGTGGCTGGATGAGGTAGGGAGATCCGACGTGAGATTAGTTGGGGGGAAGGGGGCGTCGCTTGGGGAGATGCGAAGGGCGCTGCGGGGTATCCCCGTGCCTGATGGCTTCGTCGTCACTGCCCAAGCATTTCGCGCGTTCTTACAACGCACCGGCTTAGATACTCGCATCCGCGCGCTCATCAGCGAGCTGGACACCCACAACGTCCAGATGCTTGCTGAGTATGGCCAGAGAATCAGAAATCTCGTTATTGAGACCCCGTTGCCCTCTGATCTTGAAGATGCGATTCGACGCGCCTATCGTGAGCTCATTAAGAAGACCGGCAGCACGGACGTTGCCGTGCGCTCCTCCGCCACGATAGAAGACTCCGAAGAGCACTCGTTCGCCGGTCAGCACGATACGTTCTTGCACATCAAAACCGAAGCGATGCTCCTCGATCGGGTGCGCCGGTGCTTCGCCAGTCTCTTTACAGATCGCGCCATTTCGTATCGGCGCGACCGCGGCTTCACCAACGGCGATGTCGATCTTGCTGTCGTCGTCCAGCAGATGGTGCGCTCGGATTTAGCTGCTTCTGGAGTGCTTTTTACAATTGACCCCGAATCAGGCGCAGAGAACGTCGTCTATATCACGTCTTCGTACGGCTTTGGCGAGCTGGTTGTGCAAGGGCGAGTCAATCCGGATCAGTTCTACGTCTTCAAGCCGGGGTTGAAAGAGCATTATAAAGCGCTGATCGAGAAGCGTCTGGGCAGCAAGCAGAAGAAGCTCGTCTGCGCCAACGGCGCCCTGCACGAAGAAGACGTCCCCTATGAAGAACAGCAACGGTTCTCGATCAGCGACGACGAAGTCTTGCAATTAGCGCGCTGGGCGGTGCAGATCGAAGCGCACTATGGGCGTCCGATGGACGTCGAGTGGGCGAAAGACGGGGTGACAGGGCAGCTCTTTATAGTTCAGGCGCGGCCAGAGACAGTACACGGTGCTAAGAGTGCGCATACGCTAGAGAGCTACGTATTGGAAGAGACGGGAAAGCTTCTTGTGCGCGGCGAACCCGTCGGAAGCAAGATCGGCCAAGGCCGAGCGCACATCATTCGCGATGTCTCGGAGATCGGGCGTTTCCGCCCCGGTGAAGTTTTAGTAACTGAAATGACCGATCCTGACTGGGAGCCGATCATGAAGATCGCGTCGGCGATCGTCACCGAGCGCGGGGGCCGTACCTGCCATGCCGCGATTATCTCGCGCGAATTGGGGATCCCCTGCGTCATCGGCGCTGAGGGCGCCACGCAAAAGATTCAGACTGGACAAGAGATCACGGTAGACTGCTCTCAGGGCGAGGGGCGCGTCTTCGCCGGACGATTAAAATTCAGAATTGATCGCATTGATGTTGCGCAGCTCCCCAGAACGCGCACAAAAATCATGATGAACGTGGGCATCCCGGAGACGGCGTTCGCGCAAGCGCGCATCCCCAACGACGGCGTGGGGCTCGCCCGCGAAGAGTTTATTATCAGTTCGCACATCGGGATTCATCCCAAGGCGCTCTTAGAGTACGAAAAGCTCAAGGCTCGCGCCGCGCATGACCCACAAATCGCTCAGATCGTGAAGCAGATAGACGAGCGCACAGTGGGCTACACAGACAAAGCCCAGTTCTTCATAGACAAGCTCGCGTCAGGGGTCGCCAAGATCGCCGCGGCGTTCTGGCCTAATGACGTGATCGTCAGACTTTCGGACTTCAAGAGCAACGAGTACGCAAGTCTCATCGGGGGCGTGCTCTATGAGCCCACTGAGTCAAATCCGATGATCGGCTGGCGCGGCGCGTCGCGCTATTATGATCCCAAATATAAAGACGCATTCGGGCTGGAGTGCCAAGCGCTCAAGAAAGCCCGCGACGAGATGGGCTTGAAAAACATAAAAGTGATGATCCCGTTCTGCCGCACGCCCGAAGAGGGGAAGAAAGTCATCCAGACGATGGCGGAGTTTGGGCTGCGCCAGGGCGAAAATGGGCTTGAAGTCTATGTGATGTGCGAGATCCCCAGTAACGTCATCTTAGCTGAAGAGTTCGCGGAGATCTTCGACGGCTTCTCCATCGGGAGCAATGACCTAACACAATTGACGCTGGGGCTAGATCGCGACTCAGAATTGGTCGCGCACATTTACGATGAGCGCAATGAAGCCGTGAAGCGTTTAGTCAAGCATGTCATTGACGTGGCGCATCGCAAAGCGCGCAAGATCGGGATCTGCGGGCAGGCGCCCTCAGATTTCCCAGAGTTTGCAGAATTTTTGGTCGAGTGCGGGATTGACAGCATCTCGCTCAATCCTGATACGGTCATAAAGACACGGCTCTTAGTCGCTGAGAAAGAGCGCGAACTCGCGCGCCAGACGGTCACTGTGTAAAGATTACTCTTCAGTCAGCAGAAGCTGATGCAATCGCCACAGTTCCAGTAGCTCTAGGAGCTGCGTATCTGTGAGCACCACTCCAAAGCCGGGCACAGGTGCTTGACGGATCCACAAGTCCAGTGCCCATAAGATCTCACGATCATCGAGAGAGCCATTTCTGTCGGTATCGAGCGCCCGTGCGATGTTCAGCTTGTCTTCGAGGAACAGCCCTGTCTCTTCTAGGATGACCGCCTCGCGGGGAATGCCCAGCCGAGCCAGCTCGTGCTCGACGAGAGAGACAGTTTCAGTGTCCATCTTCTCTAGCCCGAGAGTAAGGCGGTTTTTCGCGTCGTCAATATCGCTCAGAGTGACTTCGGGGAGATTGTGCAGGATGCTCATTCGGTCGAGTCATTCTTTGAGCTGCAGAAAGCTGTATTGTGCTGGGAGCATGCGGACTTCGCGTGGGGGCAGGAGATCGGGATAGAATGGGCCAAAGATGCTGATGATGGCTTGGGTGGCCGCTTCCTTCTGAGACGGGTCTAACAGATAGATATACAGAACGCCGGTGTACTGGCGTCCCTCAAACCCAAAGAACATGCCGCCGAAGGCGGGAACGCGCTGGGCGACGCGTAAGAGAAGGTCATCGTAGATATCTTCTGTTTGAAGAGAGATGGCCTGAGCTTGTGGCTGTAGAGATCTCTCAACGACATGAAGCCTCCAGGTAGTCTCTCCTTCAGGACACCGCAGGCTCACATGCACCTTGACGGAAGTATGAGGCTCTAGCAGCAGAGGGAGTTCCGGCTGGGTGCGCTCCACGGTGCAGCCTGTAGCTACAAGAGCCCCAGCCCATATCGGAACCTCAAGGGTATTGGTCATAGTAGCTTCGATAGTCAGGTGCTCTTGGGTAGCAGTGCCGCCTGAGGGAACGATAGTGATCATAGGCTTCATAGGTGGAGGTAAAACACATGGCCTCAACTCGATACGGCGCGTGCTCTTCTTGCGAGCACCGTTTTGATCTTGGGCTAACGCTTGAACGAGCAAGGACTGGCCTTCGTAGGAATCAACAGATAGGGTGAAGCTATTTTGCTCGGGCCAGGGGAAAGGTCCGAAAGCTTGTGTTCGCCCCTCCAGAGTTTCATAAGAGATCCAGACTGTGAGCGGGGGTCTCCCCCCATAGGCTTGCCAAGTTACGACTAGCTCATAGGAGCTATTTAAATTGAGATCACAGAGTCGTCTGATTAGAGATACACTTGTGATCTTGATCCCTAAACCTGGCGCTCCGAGCCTCAAGCACCCGGTGAGCAAGAGCAGCACACTGCTGAAGCTTAGTACTCCTAGTGCTCTGGAAACTCGCATACTTTGATTCCCATCACTCCTTGGTCGCTCTTATTTGATGATCAACAGTCTAGGTTCCGTTTCGAGTCTCTCATCCCACCAGCTTTTGACGACCAACGTGCCATGCACTTTGTAACTGCCTGGCAGCACAGGATTCCCGTTATAGTCATGCTGATCCCATGCCGCTGTGAACTCCAATTCCCCAGCAGGTTCCAGGATGACTGGTTTTAATAAATGATTATGGAGTGAGTTATCTGAGGACCACCGATCACATAAGATTTTGTCCGTTACTATTCCGGCGAGACACCACACAACCGTCCCGTCTGATTTGGATACACTAAAGTTATAAGGAGGAGCAGCAGGCAGAGGAAGATAGAGTGTATGCTGGCTAACGTTCTTTATTCTCAGCTTAAATGTCACACGTTCCCCAACTCGTGCTTCCGATGGCACCTCTAACCATCTTTCTAATTCTGGATACTGTGGAGAGAGCTCTATAGTGAAAATAACAGCTTCACGTGGGATACCCAACCGCTCCAACTCTTGCTCAATAGATTGTTGCGTCTCGCTTCTCTTAATCCAAACTACCAAGCGGTTCGTAGTTATATCAGCGATTACTCTATTTACCTCCGCGATTTTCTGCTCCGCTATCCGGCCGCGCCACTGCCAAAGCTGTGAGAAGCTATATTGTGCCTGAAGAATCTGCACACGCTTCACAAGCCTAAGGAAGTCTTTACCAAAGGTAGCTTCGATAGCTGCTTCTGCCTCCGCTCCTTTTGCTGGGTCCAACAAGTAAATATAGAAAGAGTAGCCGTGAACATCTTCTTCAAATTGGGATGACATACCCCCGAACTCTGGAACCCGCTTGGCAACCTCAAGGAGCAGCTCTTCCTCAGTCTTCTCCTTTGGTGGCAAAGGCGGGCTCAAAAGAGTGCACCCTGTCATAAGGGATGATACTACAAGAACCCCAATAAGAAGCCGAGGCAACATAGTTGATCTCCTCCCACAACATAAGTGTAAAAGTATCAGCTTACAATTTCAAGGGGGTTTTATTCAGCACAAATTGCCAGCACAGAATCCCCCGACCATATTAAGATCTTTCATTATCCCACCCACGGGGCTAAAGTAGGAGATTTCTCTTATATTTTGATCATGACCCCAACTGATTCCTACGAGAATAGCAGTGTTGTTACGACGCAAGCTAAATACTGGTGCCCCACTATCCCCGCTTTCGACCCAATAGTTTGCTTCATTTTGACAAAGCAATACTACATTAGCTATTGGTCGTCCGTCAGGTCCTCTTTCATCCCACCAATTAGTCCATGTTCTCTGGCAAGTCCCAGTAACCCTACCACTTGTCCATCCACTCGTTTGTCCAACTTTATTAACTGGCATACCGAGAGGTGGATTACGGACGATTGCAACCACAGGCCAATAGCCAATAATTGTTAAATCTCCTCCTTGGCTAACTTTAGCAATGTGTCCTCTAAGCATAGAGATACCAGGGGTGCTAGTGAAAAATGCACTATCGCTCCAGCGGCACTTTTCCGCGGGCCAGCCAGGTCTGGCAGCCAAGCAATCTGTTCCCTTAGGGCGCCACCTAGGGTCGTTCGGCACGGGAACAGTGCCAATAATTACTGGTGGATCTAGACTTTCATTACCTATAAGGTTACTGTCAGATCGGTTAGGTTGGTAAAGCTTCAGAGGCGGGTTTGGCACGGTAGCTTCAGGTTTTGCACAATGAGCGTTAGTAATAAAGCCCAATCCATAAGCTGAATGCCTCACGGGTAACATCAGCGTACAGCCACCACTACCAACAACTTGGACTCCGCCGACAACAGGGCGAACTTCGCCATTCAGAGTTGATGTAAGCACGGGAAAATCTGCATCCTCAAAAGCTACGACATCAGGGGGTATGTCTAAATTCCTTATCCTCTGCAATAGATGATGCGTATCTTTAAGATCTTTAATGCCTAGAATAAGCCGGTTATTTCTCTCGTCAATATCCGCCTTCACAACACGTAGATCTTGGAAAATCATCTCTACTAACTTATTGTACCATCTCATGAGTTGAAGGTAGTTATACCTTCCTTGAACAGCTCTCCAAAGGTTAGCTGATGGTATGACTCCAGCTTCTTGGCCGAAGTAATCTAACAAAAGAGGCTCCAATCTGGCAAAAGCCTCTTGTGTATTGCTAAGATCAGTTAAATAAACATTAAGGATGCCAAATTCGTCAAAGAAGATACCTCCAAATCCAGGTACTAGCCTTGCTATTCGTGCATAAGCTTCATCTAGAGTCTCGTGTTCCTCTTCTATTAGCAAAGGATCATGTTCGCGCAAAGGAGGTTCAGGCCGAATCTCGAAGCCACCTTCCCAGCCTGTTTTGAAAGATGCACATCCTCCTAAGGCCACCAACACCGCTACCAGCCCGACCGCTGCTATGCTGTGGCGCTTCATAGTCTCTCCCTCTTTTCCCTTTTGAAAGATCACTTCTAAGAGTTACACAAGGATTATAACGCTTTTTTTTACAGTCAAGAGGGGAAACGAAAATGAGCAACAGAAGAGCATTATGGAGGTCATCCTTATCTCCTAAGTTTACTTTTTCCATAGACCGTGCTGTGAGGGCCGATGTCATGGAATAGCACCTCGTCGCTATTTAAGAATTCAAAGATAATTCGGATGTCTCTCGTGACCGAGAATGCCCACAGCCCTCTGAGCTTGCCCTTCAGTTTATGAGCGCCCAAGCGAGGGTCAAACGCATCCAAGCGAAAGACGCGCTCTTTCTTCTCAGCCGCCATACTTCTGCTGCTTGTAGCTCGAACGTCATAACGTTCGGGAGAGGATGCGCTCTTATTCGGCATATCCTTTTGTGGTAGCACCCCTACTGTGGGCATGATGACCAGTTGCTTTGGCTTTGACTTTAGGTATTCTGTTCCCCCTTGATATACCTTCTCAAGTATGTTCCCATGAAAGATGCCTTGCACCCAGTATGTGCCCGGTGGCACAGGATTACCCTTGATAGGGCCGCCTTGATCGTCCCACCTCAGCTCCCTTTGATCCCACTCTGCGGTAAACTCCACCTCCTCACCAGCGTTCACCGTCGTGCTGAGGACGAGATCCAGAGTACCTGTGGCCCAACGCCAGACCTCTGTACCGTCAGATCTTGTTACAATGAAATTATACGCAGGGCTGGCATGGCCCAGAACGATGGGATGGCTGCTGATATTCTTGAGCTTCAGGATCAGGGGCACAGTTTCGCCTATACTCACGTGGGAGGGTATCTCTAGCCAAAGCAAAAGCCCGCCAGGATTGGCATTCTTCATACATCCCGCTGTGAATACCACAAAGCTGATTAGTAGTAAGACCTTAAACATGCCTTACTCACCCCTAACATTGAAACCAAGGATCACATACCATAAGTGCTCCTAAATCCATTTGTATATTCCATATCCCGCTAAAGACGCGCCTTGTCTGACCACTCCAAGAAATTTGTCCCCAGTGAATACCGTTGAGTCGCACGTCATACTGGCTAGGAGAGTTCAAGATTGTGAAAACAGGTGATCCGCTGTCTCCGCTTTCACTAAATTCATCGTAGCGGGAAGGCACATCCTCACAACTTTGAGGCAGAGGCGGAAGCTCCGGGCTTGAGAGCGGAGTGCAACTGCTGAGGGTAAGAACCGCTATTAATCTCATACCTGTATTCTTCCGTAACTTTGCGATAGTAATCTTACGGTTTGATAATCAACTGGAGTGGCTCGCTTTGCTCAGTTTCGAAGAGATTTTCAAGCTGTGCTCCTCTGAAGAACCCTCTCACAACGTATGTCCCCGGTGAGACTGGGTAGCCTTCATTATCGAGTTGATCCCAGGTCTCAGAATATTCTTTCACCTCTCCTGGTTGCAAGGTGAGCGACATAGCTACAAGGGGGAAGGCTTTCCCATAGCTCCAGCGCCAGACCTCTGTACCATCGGGTGTTGTCACAATAAAGTCGTAAGGGGCATAGCCGACTGTGAGATTAAGAACCTTGCCACTTGTGTTCTCAATTTTGAGCTTGAGCGATACGCTTTGGCTGGCTTGCGCTTCCTTAGGAACTTCAAGCGTGATTCGCAGGGGCAGCCCAAGTCCGATGGTGAGACACTTTTCTGTCTCAATCTTTCCGGGTGGTTCCACGTTTAATATTCCCCTTATACAATAGTAGCCCGGCAAAATAGGATTGTCCTGATTATCGTGGAGGTTCCACTCTGCTTCAAAAGCCAGCTCTTCTTTAGGGGCTAGGGTCTGTAGCTCGGTAACATCTTGAACGAGTTTTCTATACGTCCATTGCCATACCTCGTGGCCCTCAAGGGTATTGACAACAAGATCATAGGCCGGACGCTTTAAAAGAGTTACGTGGGCAGCTTGGTCGGAAACGTTCTTCAGCTTGAGCTTCAAGGACAGTTTTATGCCTAATCTCCAATAGAAGTAGGGGTTCCACCTATCCTGGAGAGCTGAGGCAGGAAGCTCTAATTGTGGGATCAAGACCGGCCTTGAGCCGACGCTCAGTCGTGTAGGTGGTGTCTTCAGCTGCTTATCGGAAGCTACGCGTAACAAGCCATACACTATATAATGCCCAGGCGGAACAGATTTACCCATATTGTCTCGCTGGTCCCATTTTGCCTCGAACCTCAGATAATCCCCAGGGTTTAAGATTTTGTGTATCACCAAAGGCTGCACAGGCTTCTCATGCCCCCACCGCCATATCTCTGTACCGCTAGATGTGCTGATAACAAAGTCATGAGCGGGTTTGCCATGAAGGATTAAGTCGACAGGATGGTTGCTACGGTTCTCCACACCGAAGATCAAGGATACTATATTAGGTGGATCCGCAAGGTCACGTACCACCCATATCCTCATGTATAGTGGTTCTCTAAAATCAAATTGGATAAGGGTACAACCTGTGACAAAAGCTATCAAGATTACTGTAAAGCCGATTAAGTAAATTCTCATTACTTGCTTCATCTGCGTCTTACAACACTATCAATTTTATAGCTGATTTCAGCTATCAACAACTGAATCCTGCAGCGCATACATAGATGTAACCCAAGTCGGCACGTACTTGACCAATATCGCTAAAGTAGAACCTAGGAATACCAGTCGTGGATTTACCCCATAGCACTCCATAAAGCCAGACATCATACTGATTGGGTTGGTTTCTGATCATGAAGACGGGTGAGCCACTATCTCCATAGTCAACAATAGTTACATTGTCGCTTGAAAGTCTTTCTACAGCATGTTGGCAAAGAAGGAGAATGCCTCCTGACCGTAAGTTTTGGCATACTCCTCCCTCCTCTTGGCTAGGCACTACACCTCTTGTCCAACCTGTGGCCTTGCCAACCTTATTAAGCAATAGCCCTGGCACTACAGCTCCTGTAGCATATATAATGCGAAACCTGCCTACAATTTCTTTTGAGCCAAGGCTAGGAGGCCGTGCTATGTATCCACGGTTAAACTGGACTCCGGTGTTAAATCTCACAAAAGCACTGTCACTCCGTCGGCATCGCTCTCCTGAGGGACAGTTTCCTCCTGTAAAAGGGGATGGATCTACAGCTTCCGTCCCAACGATCCAGTTAGAAATACAACAGTTAGGCTGATAGTAAGTCATATTATCTACCTGGCCCATAGTAGGCGTGCAATGTGAGTTCATAACAAAGCCTTCCACACCTGATCGTCTAGCATTAAAACCCATAGTACACTCACCCCCAACCTGCGGGCCAATTTGCAAACCGCCTACAAGGGGACGGAAATACTCGTTGAGCGTAGTCGCGGGCACAACAGGTGGGGTCTCTTTGATGAGGACTGCTTCTCGAGGGATGCCTAGCTTGTCTAGCTCTTGCTCCACCAAGGCTCGCATCTCTATGCTCTCTACACCAACCACTAGTCGATTGTTCCCATCGTCAATATCGGTCATTAGTACTCCAGAGAGCGCAAACAACGCCATCATGCGATCATGCCATTGCTTGAGCTGCCGGAAGCTATATTGGCCTTGGAGCACTCGAACCTCTCGTGGAGGTATGAGATCAGGAAGACCGGGTCCCAAAACGGCAGTGATCGCTGCTTCCACTGCTGCTTTTTGAGCAGGGTTCAGCAAGTATACATAAAGCACACTGTTGTCGTCCCTGTCAAAGAACATTCCTCCAAACTCAGGGACTCGTCTTGCGACTTCGGCAAACAAGTCATCGATTGTCTGCCCCATCTGACCAACAAACTGGGGCTGCAGCAGCTCGCTTTGGTTTCCCGTCTCTAGGTCAGTCTTGGTAAACAACCCACACCCGCCTAGCACAATCGCCAACACTGCCATCAGCCCGACCGCTGCTATGCTGTGGCGCTTCATAGTCTCTCCCTCTTTTCCCTTTTGAAAGATCACTCCTAAGAGTTACACAAGGATTATAACGCTTTTTTTTGCTGTCAAGAGGGAAACGAAAATGAGCAACAGAAGAGCATTATGGGGGATGCTCGCTACTTCCCCCATAAACTGACATCGCCCTTGGCAAAGCGCTCCGCTTCGTCTAAAACTTCACGCACTTTGTCGAGCGAGTCGAGCTCACAGTAGAGTCTCAGTAACGGCTCGGTCCCGCTCGCGCGCAACAGCAGCCATCCATGAGGGAAGCGCAGCTTCACCCCGTCGAGCATCTCTGTCTTTATGACCTCTAAGCCCGCAATCTGTCTTGGTGGGCGGCGCTTCACCCGCTCGACGACCTCTAAGCGACTCTCTAAGTGTAAATCGCGCCGGTCGTACCAGTGCGGCCCAACTTCAGCTAAGAGATCTTCGACAATCTCGCTCACGGGCTTTTTCGACTGCGCCGCGATCTCACAGAGCAAGAGAGAATTCAAAACGCCGTCTCGTTCGGGAATGTGATTCTTAATCGCGATGCCCCCAGATTCTTCGCCGCCAATCAAGACATCTTCGCGGACCATCTTCTCACAAATATATTTGAACCCCACGGGGACCTCGTCGAGCTCTAAGTTATTTTTCACGGCAAGCGTGTCGATCATATCTGAGAGCGCAAACGACTTGACGACCTTCCCGCGCCAGCCCTTTCTCAGTAAGTGTTTGAGAATCAGCGCGAAGCAACGATGGGAGTCTATGACGTGCCCCAGCTCGTCCATCGCCGCGACTCGGTCGCCGTCGCCGTCGGTGACCACACCGATCAATCGCTTGGCGCTCTTCGATTTCTTAAGGCGCTCGCTCGCGATCACTGCACGCAGTGGGCCCAAATTCTTCTCGATAGGCTCAGGGTTCTTGCCCCCAAAGCGCGGGTTGTCCCCGTGACGCACCGTGAGAAATTCTACCCCCAGCTCTTTGAGAATCTCGGCGACGTAGCCGCGCGCCGCCCCGTACATCGCGTCAATCACGACACAGAGATCGCTCTCGCGTAACAGATCTATGTCAACGAGCTGACGGATGCGCGCAAGATAGGGGCTTTTGAAGTCAACGAAATTCAACGCACTAGCCGGGGTCTTAGGCGTGGGCGCTTCTTGAGGGACGAGAGATTCGATGAGTTGAGTGACGCTGGGCGGGGCGGAGCTCGCGTACTCTATTTTTATCTTGACGCCGTTGTATTCAGGCGGATTGTGACTGGCCGTCACCATCACGCCTAAAGCCGCTTGATGATGAGAGACAGCATACGAGAGCGCTGGGGTGGGGACGGGTTCATGCGCGATCCACACGGGAATCTCTAAATCTTGCACAATGCGCCCGATGTGGATCGCGAACTCTTTGGACAGAAAGCGCGTATCGTACCCGATGACGACGCCGCGCTCAGGAGGGCGATACGCGACGCCCCATTTCTTATAGATTTCTAATGCGCGGCGCTGCGGGCTTTTCAGATACTCAGCGATGGCCTGAGCGACGCGCCCCACGGTGGCAAACGTAAAATCGTGCGCGATCACCCCACGCCAGCCGTCAGTGCCAAAGCGAATCGTGCTCATGTGCAGGCTCTTTGGGCTCTGGTCTCTTCTGCTGAGCTAAGATCTGCCCGCCTTGCCCCTCGACGCGCTCGACGTGCGGTGGCAGCTTGATCTCCATCGTCTCAAAGACTTCGATAATCAGATCGCGCGGCAGCCCCAGCTCCATCCACAGGGCTTCGAGCGTCACCACGCCGTTGACGACAGGGACCTCCGCGAGCGTCTTCTCGATGGCTCGCGCGTAGCGCTGCATCGCATCGGGAATATACGGCCCATCAGGTTGCGTCAGATACTCCTCCATAGTTTAATACTTCCACTCTACAGTATACAGAATTTTCGCGACGTCATGCGCTTTCACTGTTACTGTGAAAAGCACCGTGCTTGCGTCGAGCTTCTCGTAGCTTGGCTCAGCGGAGACGATCTTCCATACGCCCTGAAGGCGCTCTTTCACTTCGATCACGACGTCGGAATCTTTCTGATTGCGCAGCGTGATCTCATACGTATCGCGATAGAGTTCGCGGCCCAACTCGTCACGGCCGACGACCTGACGGTCTTTGAGCACGCGTTCGGCTTTCAGATCAAAAGCCATCCCCGGCACGAGCGCGATCTTTTCGCCTAGGGGTGTGTGGCCCAAAGAATCCTCGCCGAGCAAGTGGAGCGCGCCCGCGCTCTCCTTGTAGAGCCGGACGACGCCGGCGGGCAGGGCTATGCCTAGACCTTGAGATTTTTCATTCATAAAGCGAATCTCGACGCGGACTTGGGGCAAGACCGACGCTTCGTAAACATAATGCTTCGAGACCGCGATAGCATCAGCCTTCAAGAACGAGAGCTGCAGAGTCTGTTTATCTTTCAGAGTTGTCCGGTACGGGAACTGATATTCGTGATACTCGAAGACGGGCTGGGGTTCAAGCTCCTTACTGCGTTCAGCCAGGGGAGCAGCTTGCGGCAGGGCGCTCCCAGGCACTCGAGGAGGGGTCACGCGGCGCAGCTCGCCAGCAATGAGCGTCAGCTTGGCATTTGTATAATCGCGCCCGCTGGTGTTGTGCACTGTGACCCAGCTCTGCAGCTTCATCTGGGTTTCGGCTTCGTTGAGAATTCCCGTATATTGTGCTGACCAGCCCAGCCCCTCCGTAAGATAACTCAGGTTCCCAGGAATTTCACCGGAGCGATTACTCTGGATGCGCCAGCGCAGCGCCGGGGTCTTGCGATAGCCTGAGAGGTGAGCTAAAGAGACTTCGCTAAAATCTTTGATGATCTGGATGCGCCCGGTCACCTCTTGCAAGACAATCCCGTCCTCGACGCTGAGCAGCGTGCCACGATATGTTTTCGGCACCAAGCCGCGAGCGACGGTGATCTCAATCTCTTGGCCGACAGCACTCTGCAAGAGCTGCCAGCCAGTTAGCTCTTGGGCTGGCAAGAACTCTTGCTCGAGAATTTCTATATCTTTGAGGGGGCGGAAGAGGACCGAGTCGGGCAGAATGCCCTTGGGCAGGTCTTCCAGAAGGTAGTCGTGCTCGCCTTGAGAGAGAGCCAGCGTGCGCGGCTCTTCGACGAGAGCTAAATCGCTGTAGATCGTGACATTTGGGCCGAGGGGCTCTTGTGCCCCACCGAGCCCACCAAGCAGCACAGCCATGAGGAGACTAACCAGCGCGAGACGTTTCATAAAGGCCTCCTTGCTTTTCTAAGTTTATCTGAAGATACGGGCACTTGCCAAGCTGAGGGGCTTGACAGGGGGGATAGAGCACGATACAATAATTTGCTACTGGCGGCGTAGCCAAGTGGTAAGGCGAGGGTCTGCAAAACCCTTATGCACCGGTTCGATTCCGGTCGCCGCCTCACCCTAAGAGAAAGGGTGGTTAGCTCAGCGGAAGAGCGTCTGCTTGACGTGCAGAAGGCCGGAGGTTCAAATCCTCCACCACCCACCA